>Ga0265294_10000631_pt1 | contig 47118 bp, 43 predicted proteins | sample MunlanPumphouse3_FD_192504 | JGI IMG/M metagenome (GOLD analysis project Ga0265294, IMG submission 192504) | Groundwater microbial communities from a municipal landfill in Southern Ontario, Canada - Pumphouse #3 | ecosystem: Environmental > Aquatic > Deep subsurface > Groundwater | place...
TTGATGTGGAAGAATTAAGCTATTTGGGATTCATTCTTTTTTATTTTTTCTGAGGTGTTCATTTTTAACCACATAAAAGAGCGGACTACTAAGCAACAAAAAAGCGTTGCTTGATACAACGATATAAAAGGAATATATAGCGACGCTAATACTCATTTTGAAAATAGGGAATATATATGAAAAGATTGTTGATACTGAAATATGATTATGTTGTAAGTGAAAGAAACGAATGTCTTCGACCACTACTTAACACAAACGCTCAAATAGATATGGCAACGAAACGAATCATTAAAAAAAGCAGAATTCCAGTAGCGTTGGAATTCTGCTTTTTATCTGATCCAACTTTGAAATTGCGTTTCAATTTGCACTAAACGAAGATAGTTGCGGAGATCCGGAACCGTTTGCATCATCTCCAAATAAGTTCGAAAGAAGAGTTGAAAATCCGGATATTTGGCATAGTGTCGAACGGATGGATGGCGGATGTTCCAAGGCTTGAGCCCGGCAAAATGGGTGCCGTTAAGAATGGAAAGTTTGGGATAGCCTTCAAAGCTGGCATACGTTAAGTCGATATTATGCCACAAGCCACTGAATTTCTGGCTTAAATATTGCATTTCCGGCCAACGAAAATCGGCAATCTTTTGACAGCTATTCCCGCTTTTTGTATCTGCGACAATGGATTGGTAATCCGTTAAGTTGGGATCGATCCGATAAAGACAGGAATTGATCCCCATGTTGTCGTTATCCTCGCAAACTCGGTCTGTGATCCCAGCAGGGATCACTGACCCGTGGGGAATAGCTTGATAGATGCGATGCCAATGCCATTTTGTTGGAGTGGCATCGGTGGTGGTGTCCAAATAACGTCCATCAATGGAAGCGACACAATTGTCCTTCGATTCGTTCAAAATGCCCGCGGGGGCGTCAATATCGAACAAGAATTCATAATCCTTGATTGGCAGGACGTCCGCATCGCAGACAAGCAGTTTATCGTACCCCTTGCCCAAATCGCCGTCTTTTCCAAGCCGAAACGCCTGAAAGCGAGTAAACAAAAAAGAACGGACTTGAAAAAAGCGACAGCCTTTATTGCGAACAACCAGCGGATCCGTTTCAATGACATCATCAAATAGGTGAGTTAAAGCGGTTTTGGCGGGCTTGGAAATATCTGGGGTAATCAAACAAACAAGATCGGAAGACACATGCTGTTTTTTGAGAGCGAAGGCGAACACCAAGGCGCCAGGAATGTAATGATCGTTCAGCATCACAAAGGTCACAAAAGCGTTGGAATTCATAGCCATTATCCTTTGGCTGGATGCGTGACAGCCGGATAGATTTTTTAAAAATGAAGGACAGGCATTAGAATGTAAATGGTACCACAGATTTATTTTACATCAATCAACTCCTTTGTGACAAGAATAATTGTAAGCAATGTCATAAGGAGGGCGATTTTATTCATCAATCACTTCCATGAAATGACAGATTGAAAATCATAATAGAACTGAAGCCCATGGGGAATATTGAAGTTATAAAAATCAAGATTATCCTATCAGTCGCAAGACGATTAAAACCAGCTTGAGAAACACCGATTTCGCTTGACGAGCGAATTCAAGCGAAACGGTCGATTGACCGCTTTTATTAACAATGTTAAAATAAAAGCGGGATGACTATTTTACATCAAACTTTCTAGGCATGAACATCGAGCGCTGATTATTAACCTTTTCGATTCCGCACTAATAGCAGAGTCAAATCTTTCTCCCAGTATCTTTCCAAAAATGATTGGGAAAGAAGATGATCCATATGCCCGATGAATATCTGATAAAGCTTACCAATGTATCCAAATCGTACAACGAATCGCGACACCGACGCAAAGATGTGCTGAAAAATATTTCTTTAGACCTTTCAGGTCCGGGAATGGTTTTTCTTGTGGGAGAATCGGCCTCAGGAAAAACGACATTGCTGAATCTGATTGGAGCGTTAGAGCCCACTTCTGGAGGAGTGATCTCGATCAATGGACTCATCTTGGATCACATGACCAGCCGTGCCCGGAAACGATACCGGGTAATGGATACGGGGTTTGGATTTCAAGATTGTCGTTTGTTTCCAGAAATGTCGGTGATCGCCAATGTTCAATTGGCAATCCGCTTCTATGTTCGGGGGAGAAAGAACCAAACCCTTCAGGCAATGGCCGTGTTAAAAGAGTTCGATTTGGAGTCCTATGCTCACAAGGATATCGAAGAATGTTCAAAAGGCCAAAAGCGGCGATTGGCGCTTTCCCGTGTTTGCGCCATTTCCCGAAAGGTCTACCTGATCGATGATCCGACTTTTCGATTAGACGAAACGGAAGCAACGCTTGTCATGAACGCTTTACGGAGGCGTGCAATGACCAGTTTGGTTATCGTGGCCACCCAAGACAACCAGTTGGCAGAAAGATATGGAGACCGGATCATTCATTTGGAGAACGGCTGTCTTGTGTCAGATACAAAAAAAACGTCAATAGAAGAACCACCGATCGCTCCTATAGAATCCGCACCCCTCATCAAGCATCCATCGGGAATGTGTCACATCGTCGATTTTTTCCGCTTGGTATTTGGTAATTTGGGGCGGATGTTGGGTCATGCGTTGGTAATGCTTGTCATAATGGCGATGTCGATGACAATCATTGAAAGCACCGCTGCGATCATTGACTATGATTCTTTTTCTGCCTATCAACAGTTGGTGGATCGCAATGAAGAATATCTGATTCAGATTACGCAATACTTGGATCAGCGGGTTGTTTATCCGTACGGAGTCCAATTTTATCGAGGACCAGATCCGGAAGAAAATTATCTGAATGACACAAAAAAGATATCTGAGAAGATCAAGTACCGCATTCCGGTGTATGCCGCATATTTCTACAATCGAACTTTTGAAGATTTCTTTCTACTTGATCAAACATATCTTTCCGGCCAAGCCGAAAATTATGATGAAGCGATGCATTTTACAGATATCCTCATCGTCGATGATTTTATCCAGTTTTATCAGCCCCTTCGGTATGGAACGACACCCAAGCTCGCTAATGAGGTGTTGATCTATGATTATATGGCTGAGCGGCTATTGGAAATCGGGGTGATTCCGGAAGCGGATGCCATGAGTGATCTGATCGGATTCACAATGACTGATCGTGATACGGGATTCGCATTCACCATTTCGGGAATCATCAAAAGCCGCTATAGTCAACACCGGTCGCTTGCCGAGTCTGATCCCGCATATGACTTTGCGAGCGAATACCTCGCTCAAAGGCAATCGGTCGTCGCTTCGCCAGCTTTTTTGGATGCAATAAAAACAAGCGAAGCCTTTTTGTCTATCCTCGGGGTGAATATCACGACTAATGGGGAAACAACGACGGATTCTGAATATCGAAAGCTTGAATTCGTGTCCGATTTGGATGAATTCAATATCATTGGTGATGTTTTAGGTAAGGTAACGAACGAATACATATTGATATCCGATTATCAATTGGCTGAACTGCTTGATGTCCCGCGCGCTTCGATTACTTCTGAGTTCATCAATACACTAGACATCCATCTAGGAATCGATTATTACCAATACAATAAAAGTACTGATCGTTCGCGTCCAACAAGGTCCACCGGTCGCCCTTTCATCGTCTATCAAGCGGAGTCGCTTGATTCGGACACACTTCAATATTTGCGCCAGGATGATGAGTCGATGTTTTTTGCGAATGGGGAGTTTCGGGGCATGTTTTTGTCGCTTTCTGCCAACAAAACCGTCAATAAAAAAGTATACGCGTTGTTTCAATGGCCCAAGGCGTCCGATCCGTTTTATGATCGATTTACAAACTATATCCGCGCAGGATATGCGGAATATACGCCTTACCGGCACACCATACTTTCTATCAACACCACACAAGATAATTGGGTGAAACTGGGGAAGTGGTTCGCCGCATTGGCTTTGTTATTGACAGTGACCGGAGTGATCGCCGGATCGATTGGATCCATCCGACGAAACCGGCATCATATCAAAGTGCTGAAGTCTTTTGGAATTTCTAATGCCACGTTGACATTGATTCTTTTTGTGGATGTACTGATAGTATTGGGACTGGCCTTCGCGGTGTCATATTTTTTGGCAACACTGCCGATTGAAGCGCTAAATGAACATTTTTTGAATATCTATAATTTTGAACTGGTATCCATCAAACTAGCATCAGCCCATTATTGGCAAGCATTGATCATCACTTCCGCTTTTGCCCTGTTACTGCCAGTGGTGGCAATCGCGATCGCCATGGCGAAAGTGCCTCTTCGGACAGTGTCCAAGGTCAAGTCATAACAGCAATTAAAAGGGATGGAGTGTCAAAGAAGGCTTGAAAATGATATAATCATAACAACACAGCCGGGGGAGGGATCCGATGAAACGATTATTGATCGATGTGCTGATTGGACTGGCTGTCGGCATGGGCGTTTGGTTGATGCAAAAGGCAATGCTTGCTTTTTTATCAGTTGGAGTCGATAGTCACGCGGATCATTGGTTTAAGCTTTATAATATCGCCTTTTTGGTTGCCGGAATCATCGCCGGATGTTTCGGATTTATCTTGGGCATCTTTGAGAAAATCAATCCCGCCAAAGCGGGAATGATTTCTGGTTTCATCTGGGCAATCATGACTTTTCTCGTTTTTTTGGTGATCGGGCTAATCAATCGATCCACAAATACCGTTTTCAGCGCCTATGGATTCTATGTCGCCATCGGGTTGACATTCATAGGTCCGCTTTTATATTCTTGGGGGTTGAAAGGACGCGGCCATAAGTGAGAAAAAGAGAAGCGTCTGAACCGATGTTTTCATTGAAAAAAGGTGTGGATAACCTGAAGACCGTATTGGCAGGGATGGACCAAAACGACTTATTGTTGCTTGTGGCAGAAAGTGCCGAGCGAGGACTAAAAAATTTCGAGAAATATTATCCAAACGATTCTCGTCCGAAGGATGCCATTCGCGCCACCCTTGATTATCAGAAAGGAACCATCAAGATGAGCGATTGCCGCAAAGCGGCATTCTTGGCACATCAAGCCGCCCGAAATGCAACAATACCAGAAGCGCAATATGCAGCGAGGGCCTGCGGTCACGCCGCAGCGACGGCACATACAAAAGGTCACGCCCCGATCGCGCTCGCCTATTCCATAAAAGCATCCGGGGATGTCGTTAGAGAAGAAGAGTGGCAATTAGAACGTGTAAAAGCCATCATTCAACGAAAAAATGCGTAGACCGGCATATTGGAATGCGGTTTTTTCTTTTGGTGTATCGTTTCCTTGAACAGCAATTGTATCAGCATAATAGACGCTATGAAATTGAGACGAAAAATCCCGTTAGAGATATCAGGGAATGATTGTATTTTGCCAAATAATTTGATACACTTTGGATAGAAAATATTGTTTTTTTTCGCGACAATCACGCTTTTTAGGAGGAAGCTTATGACGAATGGATTGATGCAATTTATCCATAATCTACCTGCTGTTTCGGCAACCGAAGTCGCAGGTGTTTATCCATACTCAATTAATCAAGCGGGATCACTCACGGTTTTCATGATTAAGGATGATACGGAAGATAAGCTCGTCCTTGTCGGCGAAGGTGGATCTGACTTTCAAGGTCAACCGATCAATGGATTGGATAAGCCGGTTCGGATCTCTGCTCTCAATTCGCTAAATGCCCAAGCGTTAAGACACCATTTTCCTTTTACCGCGCCAACCAGGGTGTTGCGCCAGGATCGCTCTTTCGGTGTTGGCGATCGCCTTGGAATTGCAACGCCCGGCCATATCCGGGCTTTTCGAAATCAAGATGTTTATCCCGTTTTTGCCCAACAATCCATTCGTGAATTGACACTGACAAAGCGATCCTTTGAAGATGTGTTAAATCAAGTGACTTTTGCGGTTTTTCGGGAAGGATATAAAAAAGGATATGGAGCAGATGGCGATCATCTAAAAAAAGTTGAGGATATTGAAGTTGCATTGAAACTGGGGTTTTCGATGATCACACTGGATTGCAGCGACTATATCGATAATCAAGTCGGCAATATGACCGATCAGGAAGTGGATCGAGAAATCCAGTTGGATGAAGATCTTATCAAACGCTATCTTCATCGGACATTTCAGATCGAAGACGTAACGTTCACTTATGATGAGATCTCGCTGAAACGCATCGTCCTCATTTATGGAAAAGCCATTGATTTTACCAAAACAGTTTTCCACCAGTTTTTCATCGATTCCCAAGCAAATGCGGATTTTGAATTGTCCATCGATGAAACCATGACACCGACAACCCCTTTGGAACATTATTTTGTGGCCAGTGAGTTGGTACACCAGCAAGTCGAGATCGCCACATTGGCACCCCGATTTTGCGGTGAGTTTCAAAAAGGGATTGATTATATTGGCGATTTAAACCAGTTTGAACAAGAATTAAAAGTCCATGCGGCGATTGCTCGCCATTTCCATTATAAATTGTCGATCCATTCGGGATCGGATAAGTTTTCGGTTTTCCCCCTGATCGGCCGCATCACTCGAGGCCGTTATCATGTGAAAACCGCAGGAACCAATTGGCTGGAAGCGATGCGCGCGGTGGCACTCATCGATCCCGCGCTGTATCGGGAGATTCACGACTATGCCCTATCGGTTTTTCAGGATGCCAGACAATATTATCATGTGACGACCGATCTCACCCGAATTCCGGACATCTCGACTTTGAAAGATTCCGAGCTTCCGGCCTTATTTAATTTAAATGAAGCCAGACAATTGATCCATATTACCTATGGCCTGATTTTGAATGCGCAAAATACCGATGGCAGCGATCGGTTCCGAACCAAATTGTATCAATTGTGGAACGAGTTTCAGGATACCTATGCCAAAATGCTCGAAAAGCACATCGGTAAACATTTAGCGTTGTTAAAAGCTTAGATCCAATCAATTATCAGCGATTTTTGAGGAGGTTTTTCTATGACGTTTCGCGAACATGCTCGTTATGCCATTCTGGTTCCCTCCAGTATGGGAGTCCGAATCACTCCGAATGACCGGCAACCCGTCCATATTTCCACGGGTTTTCACATGCAGGCAACCAGCGCTGAGACCAATGTGATCAGTATTTCCGCAGCACTGGGGTTGAAGGTCAAAGTATTGACCAAGTTTGTAAAAATGAGCCCGATCGCTCAATTTATCAAAAACGACTTAAGACGTCGCGGCATTGAATTCGAAGGCAAAGAGATTCCCCAAGGGGGACCGTGGGGCTATCGACATCAATTCAACATCGCTGATTCCGGATATGGACTTCGGGCACCGCAAGTGCAAAACGACCGGGCTGGTGAAGTCGGCAAGACACTCAACATTCAAGATTTTGATTTGGATCGACTGTTCCAGCGTGAAGGAGTGGCGTTGTTGCATCTGTCCGGTCTGATTGCGGCACTAAGCCCGAATACTGGGGCGTTTTGTTTGGAACTTGCCCGGAAAGCGAAACAGTCAGGAACGAAGATATCCTTTGATTTGAATTATCGGGCATCTTTTTGGGAAGAAAGACAATCCGAATTGAGACAACTGTTTACCGAGTTGGCAGGATGCGCCGATTTTCTCATCGGCAATGAAGAGGATTTTCAATTAGCGCTTGGGCTGACGGGACCGGCTTCTGGGGGAAAGAATTTATTGGATCAGACCGCGAATTTCAAAGAGATGATTTTGAAAGCCAAACAAGCGTATCCGAAAGTCGAGTTATTTGCCACGACATTGCGAGAAGTGGTGAATGCCAATGAACATCTGTGGGGTGCCATCATGCTGGCAGACGATCAGTGGATCCAAATCGAGCCAAGATTGATCCAGGTGATGGATCGGATCGGTGGTGGCGATGGGTTTGTCGGAGGGCTGCTCTATGGACTGCTCAAAGGATATTCATTGACGGAAAGCCTCCAACTCGCTTGGGCAAGCGGGGCGTATGTCGTCACCTTGCTCGATGATTTTGGATTGCCGTTGAATGAAGAACAACTTTGGCGAATTTATGAAGGCAATGCTCGTGTCAAACGCTAAAAGATATTATTTTTCGGAGGAAAGTCGGATATGAAAAAAGCGGATATCGGTGTTGTGGGATTGGCGGTGATGGGGGCCAATCTGGTCTTGAATATGGAATCCAAAGGGTTTTGTGTTGCGGTATACAACCGCGATCCGAGACGAGTGGAACATTTCCGGGACAATCAGGCAAAGGGGAAAAATATCCTCTTTGCATTTTCGCTCAACGAATTGATCGATCAGCTGAAAAAACCACGAAAAGTCATGTTGATGATCAAAGCCGGTGATCCCGTGGATCAAGTGATTGAGCAACTTTTACCAATCATGGAGAAAGGCGACGTTATCATCGATGGTGGGAATTCCCATTTTCCGGATACCATAAGACGCACGGACTATGTTGAAAGCAAAGGACTTCTTTATGTTGGGTCCGGTGTTTCCGGCGGTGAAGAAGGCGCGTTGCTTGGTCCTTCACTGATGCCGGGGGGATCGAAAGCCGCATGGAAGCTGATCCAACCGATCTTTCAGGCCATCGCCGCGAAAGTGGAAGATGGCTCGGCTTGTTGCGACTGGGTCGGCGAAGGCGGCGCCGGGCATTTTGTCAAAATGGTACATAACGGAATTGAATATGGCGACATTCAACTGATTTGTGAAGCATATCACATCATGCGAGAACTTCTAGGCATGAGTGCGGATGAAATGCATGAAGTATTCAAGGCTTGGAACAAAACGGAACTTGATAGTTATCTCATTGAGATCACAGCGGAGATACTGGCGTTTAAAGATAGCGATGGGTTGCCATTGGTCGACAAAATCAAAGATACCGCCGGACAAAAAGGAACGGGCAAATGGACCGGGATCGCTTCCATGGAAGAAGGGGTTCCTTTGACCTTGATCGGCGAAGCCGTTTATGCGAGATGCTTATCCGCGATGAAAGCCGAAAGAGTGGTTGCGAGTCAGACATACAAAATGAACAAGCCCGTCTTTGATCAGAATAAAAAAACGTTCATTGAAGCGATCCGCAAAGCACTGTATGCGTCCAAGATTATATCTTATGCCCAAGGCTACACCTTGATGAAAGCCGCCGCAAGCACCTATGGGTGGAATTTGAATTATGGTGGGATCGCGCTCATGTGGCGAGGCGGTTGTATCATCCGGTCGGTGTTCCTTGGCAAAATCAAAGAGGCCTTTGACAACAAACCAACCTTAGCCAATTTATTGCTGGATCCCTATTTCAAAAAGACAATCGAAAGCTTGCAGGAAAGTTGGCGAGAAGTCGTCTCAACCGCCATCCGTCAAGCCATTCCTGTTCCGGCGATGGCAGCCGCGCTCACGTATTTCGATGGCTATAAAACAGCGAATTTACCAGCTAACTTATTGCAGGCTCAGCGAGATTATTTCGGTGCGCACACATATGAACGCCTCGATCATCCGCAAGGTGAATTTTTCCATACCAACTGGACTGGACGCGGCGGGGATACTGCTTCGACCACGTATAACGTATAAGTAAATTTAAGAAGTGAGGGGAGAAAATGAAATTGACCGCGTTTCCCGATTTGACCGGAAAGGTCGTGGTGATCACCGGTGGCGCCGGTGTTCTTTGCAGCGCGTTTGCGAAAGCGATCGCTGCTTGCGGGGCCAAAGTGACTATTTTAGATCGATCACTGGAGAGAGCGAAAACCTTGGCGAAAGAAATCCAAGCCGAAGGTCATGAGGCTTTTGGGGTTTATGTGGATGTTTTGAACAAAAACGCAATCGAAGAAGCTCACCAAACCGTCTTGCAACACTATGGCAAGTGCGATATTTTGATCAACGGTGCTGGCGGAAATAGTCCTCAAGCGACCACCGATGAAGAATTCTTCAATCCGGCAACTTATGGCAAGGAAGGCCATAAAAGCTTTTTTGATTTGGACCCCGAAGGGTTTGGCCTCGTATTCGGGCTCAACTTTACCGGAACGTTGTTGCCAACGCAATGTTTTGCACGGGATATGGTTGACAAACCCGGATCGGTCATTTTGAATATCAGTTCCATGAACGCGTTTTCCCCTTTGACAAAAATACCCGCATATAGCGCTGCCAAAGCAGCTATCTCCAATTTTACCCAATGGCTCGCAGTGCATTTCGCCAAAAGCGGCATCCGGGTGAACGCGATCGCACCAGGATTCTTCTCGACCGCTCAAAATGAAGCACTGCTTTGGAATTCCGATGGAACCCCGACGATTCGGTCACATAAAATATTGAATCAGACACCAATGGGTCGCTTCGGTCAACCGGAGGAACTGCTCGGGAGCGTCCTCTGGCTCATCGATAATGATGCCAGCGGCTTTGTCACCGGAGTCGTAGTGCCAATCGACGGTGGATTCTCCGCATATTCCGGAGTTTGATCCATGAGTATTCTCTTGAAAGCAACATCAAGGAGCGGACTCTCGGATCAAACGATTCAACAGGCAATCCAACAATCACTTGCGGAGAAATCATATCGAAAAGTCTTATTGATCCCCCCTGATGTCACCCGCTATCATTCGAAAGCGGGTTTTATTGCTGGGTGTTATTATGAGTGTTTAAAAGAGACGGCAATCGTTGACGTGATGCCGGCACTCGGAACGCATGTGCCGATGACACGGGCAGAATTTACCGATATGTATCCGAAAATCCCGTATGAGCGGATGTTGATCCATCGCTGGAAAACCGATACGATTCATATCGGGGATGTCCCGGGGAGCCTGATTTTTAAATGGACAGAAGGGGTGGAAAGCGAACCCCTTGTTTGTGAAGTCAATCGGTTATTGCTCGATCCTTCCTATGATCTCATTGTTTCGATCGGCCAAGTCGTTCCTCATGAAGTCATCGGAATGGCGAACTATACCAAAAATATCTTAGTGGGTTGTGGCGGGAGTCAAACGATCCACCGCTCTCACATGATCGGTGCGCTTTTCGGTATGGAAAGGATGATGGGGAAAGATCATACGCCGGTTCGAGAAGCATTGGATTATGGGGTGGGTCATTTTTTGAAAGACCGACCGATCGAATATGCACTCACGGTGACCACCGCACCTCAAGGCGAGACCATCACCCACGGGTTATTTATTGGCAGAGACCGTGATGGTTTCGAAGCAGCCGTCGCGCTTGCCCAAGAAAAGAACCTCAATTTCCTTGATCGAGGAATCCATACCTGTGTCGTATATCTCGATCCCAAAGAATTCAAAACGACTTGGCTGGGAAACAAAGCGATCTATCGGACACGGATGGCGATCAACGAAGGCGGAAGACTGATCGTGCTTGCGCCAGGGGTTCATCAATTTGGTGAAGATGAGGCGATTGACCATTTGATCCGAAAATATGGATATCGCGGACGCGATCAAGTCATCCGCTGGTATCAGAGCGAACCGGATCTGAAACAAAACATGGCCACCGCCGCCCATTTGATCCACGGATCAACTGAGGGGCGCTTTGAAGTCGTCTATGCGGCGGGGAAAATGTCGCCTCAAGAAGTCGAAAGTGTTGGCTATACCTCTGGTGATTACCAAGAGTTGATAAAAAAATATCCGATTGAACAATTAAAATCAGGATGGAACCAGCTGACAACAGGCGAAGAAATCTTTTATATTCCCAATCCGGCACTCGGGTTGTGGATCGATCGCAATCGGTTTTAAAGCGACTTTGACAATAAACGGTTGGGCGCATGTTCTTTTAAGAGCCTTGCCGTTTTTTTAATTAATAAACCAGTGTTATAGTACCAATTCTCGGATTTTGTAATGATAAAAACAGAAAAGTTGGATATAATATAAGAAGGGTGGATAGAAAGGGAGAGAAGACCAATGGTAGAATACAAGGTCATAGATTGTAAGAACGCAAACGAAGCCGAAACGATAATGAACAACCTCGCGAAAACAGGTTGGAAGGTCATCTCGGTCATTCCCTGGGCGGCGATGACTAGCCGAATCATCGTTACGCTGGAAAAAAACGTCGGCTAGCTGCCAGTATTCTTGGCTTGTGAGAGTTTTAGGAGGAAAAGATGACGCAAAACCGCATCGTTCCCTATTTTTTGGATTCAAAAAGCCGCGATACTTTTTTGATTTTTCCGGGAGGGGCTTACCAAAGAACATCACCCCGGGAAGCCACTCCCGTTGCCCGGAGGGTGAACCAAATCAAGAAACACGCCGCGGTATATGAATATCGCCGGGAGTTGATACGCTATCCAGAAATATTGGATGATGCGATCGAGCAAATCTCTGGCTTCATGAAAGACTCAAGAATTCGGCGACTGTTCCTCATGGGATTTTCAGCGGGGGGGCATTTAGCGCTTCTTGTCATGGAAACCCAACCCGCCTGGTTTCGTGGCGGGATCCTCGCTTATCCGGTCGTGACCGGAAAAACGGATTTCTGTCATGCCCCTTCGATCAACAATCTCTTGGGCGATGATTGTTCGAATGAGCGGCGTGAAGAAATTTCTTTAGAAGATCACGTGCCAGACAATTGTCCGCCCATGTTTCTCTTTCATACCGTTGATGACGGAGTGGTCCCAATCGAAAACAGTCTATTCTTGATCCAGTCACTAAGAAAGAAAAACATACCGGTGGAAGCCCATCTCTATCCACACGGACAGCACGGGGTGTCTCTCGCCGATGAAAGCACGGCGTTTACGGATAAAAACCCCAAGGAGTTCGCCAAAGAAAATCAGCATTTGTCCGGGTGGTTTGATCTCATGATCGCCTGGCTTGACACCATTCAATAAAGGGTTCATCAAAGGAGGATCGAGGGATGTTTTACGAAAAAAAATATTTGGAACTTTTAAGCCGCGAGTTTCCGACGGTTCAACTCGCAAGCAGCGAGTTAATCAATTTGAGTGCCATCTTGAATTTGCCCAAAGGCACCGAAATATTCATCACCGATATCCATGGGGAATACGATGCGTTCAATCATTATCTGAAAAACGCATCGGGCATCATCCAAGAAAAAATTGATTTGATTTTTCCAGAATTGACCGAAACCGATAAAAACCGCTTGGCTTTTTTTATTTACTATCCAACAGATATGCTGAACAAGTATCAAAAATCGCTTTCTCCGGAAGCGTATCCAAAACTGATCCGGCAAATCCTCTTTAGGATGATCGGCCTCTCTCGACACATCGCCACAAAGTACACGAAAAGCAAGGTTCAGAAAACCTTGCCCAAAGAATTCGCCTATATCATCACGGAACTACTCTATGAATCAAACAGCCACGAAGATAAAGAACGCTATTACGAAGCGATCATCGATGCGATTTTTTCAACCAAACGCGAAAAAAAATTCATCATTCAAATTTCGCGATTCATTCGCAACTTGGCGATCGATCGCCTTCACATCGTGGGGGATATATTTGATCGCGGGCCGAAACCGCATCTAGTGATGGAAAAACTCTTGAAAAAGAACAACGTTGATATCCAATGGGGCAATCATGACATCAACTTCTTAGGCGCCGCCTGCGGCTCCCAAGTCATGATTGCGAATCTGATCCGCATGGCGGCCCGGTATAACACGCTGGATTGTTATGAAGACGGCTATGGAATCAATTTTTTACCGCTGGCACGGCTTGCCAATAAGCTCTATCGCGATGATCCTTGTACAATCTTTCTTCCCCGAGGAGAAGATATCGGTGAGTTGACGGAAGAGGACTTGTCTTTTGTCGCCAAAATCCATAAAGCGATATCGATCATTCAATTCAAACTAGAGAGCGCTGTGATTTCCAGGCATCCGGAATTTGGATTGGCTGATCGGCTGTTTCTGGATAAGATCGATTCGCACAACTGGACGATTCAAATCGGTGGCGACGCTTACCCCTTGAAAGATCATAACTTTCCCACGATTGATTTTGCGAAGGATCCCTATCGATTAATCGAAGAAGAACGGGAAGTCATCGATCACCTGACGCAACTGTTTCTTCATAATGAAATGATGCAAGCGCATGCGAAATACTTGATGCAAAACGGGTCGATGTATTTGAAATATAACGGCAATTTGTTGTTTCATGCGGCGGTGCCAATGACCGCAGAAGGCGAATTTTCCGCGCAAAAAATTGATGGGCTATTATATCGGGGAAAAGACCTCTTCGACATTTGCGACAAAAAAGTGCGTCAGGCTTATATAAACCGTTACGACAAAGACAATTCGGACCGCGATTATTTTCTCTTCTTGTGGCAATCTCCGAATAGTCCGTTGTTCGCCAAAGATGGCATGAAGACGTTTGAACGTTACTTTTTAGCCGAAAAAAAACTACAAAAAGAACAGAATAATCCGTATTTTCGACTCCGGTTGGAAGAAAAACACTTGAAGAGGATCTATCAGGAATTCGGGTTGGATTTTGAAAAATCAAAAATTGTGAATGGCCATGTGCCACTTGATATCACCAAAGGCGACGAAGTCGTGTTGGCCGGAAAAAAGATCTACTCGATCGATGGGGGTATGAGCAAACAATATTCTTTGACCACCTCAATCGGCGGGTATAGCCTCATCAGTGACTCACACGCCTACTTTTTAGTGTCACACGAACGGTTTGAATCCTACATAGCCTTGATCCAAGAAGAAAAAGACATCATTTCGGTGACCCGAAGTGAAGAACTCAATACGAGGCGTACTTATTTATATGAAACCGACAAAGGCGCTGAAATCAAAGAAAGAATCGATGATTTGTACAAACTCTTGGACGCTTATCGCAACGGAATGATCAAAGAAAAAGCGTAACTATCAAGGAGGGATCCGATGACTCAGGAATATTCTTGTGGTGGCATTGTTTTTAAAAAAGAAGCACACACACTTTTCTTCTTGCTGGTGCAAATGCTCCCGGGTCATTGGTCTTTTCCCAAGGGACATCGAGAGGCCGGGGAAACGGAAGTGGAAACCGCAATCCGGGAAATTCGGGAGGAAACCCATTTGAACGTGGAATTGATTCCTGGATTTCAAGAAGTCACCAGCTATTATCCAGCGCCCCATGTGTTCAAGCAAGTGACCTATTTTTTAGCGAAGGCGCTGACGCAAGACGTCCGAATTCAAATAGAAGAAATCAAAGATGCGCTATGGCTTGCTTTTCCGGATGCGTGCCGGCGTCTGACGTTTCAAAACGACGTCAATATGTTGTGGCTTGCGCATGATTTTTTGACTAGAATCGAGGAAACGAATGGCGCTTGACAAAGAGAGTTTTAACTGCGCGCTTTTTGAATGGTATTCAAAGTCCGGTCGAGTTTTGCCCTGGCAAAAGGAGCATGATCCCTACCGGATTTTTGTTGCGGTGGTCATGTTGCAACAAACCCAGGTAGCGACAATGATCCCTTATTATCAACGCTTCATCAGTGTGCTTCCAACAATCAAAGACTTAGCAGAGACTTCCGATGAAATGCTTTTAAAATTATGGGAAGGGCTTGGATATTATTCCCGGGCACGAAACTTGAAAAGTGCAGCGCAGATTATCATGAAAGAGCAGGGCGGAATCTTTCCAAAAGACTATGACACGTTGATAAGGTTGCCGGGCATCGGCGACTACAGCGCCGGAGCGATTTTGTCGATTGCCTTTCAAGCACCTTTCGAAGCCATTGATGGCAATCTCTATCGAATATTCTCCCGGATCCTTGGAATCGAAAGACCAATCAACGATCCTGTCTTGCGCCGACAAGTATCCACATGGGTCAAACAATTGTTGCCAAAAGATCGACCCGGTGATTTCAACCAGGCGCTTATGGATCTGGGGGCGACGATCTGTACCGCCAATACCGCCCCCGCCTGCGCTTGTTGCCCTTTTATGGCGGGGTGTATGGCGCATCAAAAAGGGATTGAAAAAGATATTCCGAAAAGAAAAGCAAAAGCCTTAAAAAAAGCTGAGACACGCACCGTCTTTGTGATACTCAATGACGGGAAGTTAGCTCTAAGGAAACGAGATGCCGAAGGGCTATTGGGAGGCATGTGGGAATTTCCGAACCGGGAAGGTGAACTGACCTTCGAAGCGGCCAAGATGCAATTGGCCGCGTGGAAAATAACACCAACGTCGATCAGAAAGCTTCCAAGCTTATTTCATCATTTTTCGCACATCACCTGGAAACTCATCGGGCTGAAAGTGATCGCTTCTTTTCATGCGCCTGAAACGGGGTTCACCTGGGTGAGCAGGGAAACACTCCAACAAACCATGAGTTTGCCAAAAGCTTTTTCAATTCTGCTCGAGGCGATGGATGATTCCGATTCTATGGAAGCGAAATCGGAAAAGGAAATATTGACAACGCTTACATAATTTCGTATAATGAAGTGCGTAATTGAATACACACAGAGGCGCGTCATATCGGTATTTTCCCGGTGCGAACGGAAAGAACTCCGAATCCGGCAAAAGAATAGGTATGTCGCCGAAAGGTGGAATCGGTTCTTCGGTTCATCCTTGGTAAGTGAACGAGCGTTTACTTACTGCCATCCCAGATGGAGAGCTGTTATATTGGTCAATATAACAGCCTTTTTTATTGCCACAAGGAGGGTCATTTTGAAAAGTCTGACGTTACAAGAAATGAAGATTGGTGACGAAGCAACTTTCGTCAAAACATTCACAGAGGCCATGGTCAAAGAGTATGCTCAACTGACTGGCGATGCAAATCCGGCTCATATCGATCCGGAATATGCAGCATCAACGCCTTTCCAACGCCCGATTGTCCATGGAATGCTGGTTGGGGCCATGTATAGCACGATTTTCGGTTGTACGCTCCCTGGTCTCGGCAGTATTTATACCAAACAAAGCCTGAAATTCATCAAACCGGTTTTCTTGGGGGATACGATCACCGCCAAGGTTTGTGTCACATTGCTGATTCCGGAAAAAAATCGTGTCATTTTTTCTTGTGAATCGGTGAATCAGCACCAAGAAGTCGTCATGGTCGGCGAAGCCGAGATCATGCCGCCGAAAGCGAGGGTATCTGAATGAAAGGCCGTATTGACAAAACCGAATTCATTCAATTGTTACAGGATAAAATGACGATCATGGTCGGCGGCTTTCTCGCCAACGGCAGCCCGGAGAGGTTAATCGATCTCGTTGTTGAAAGTGGAATAAAAGATTTGACCATCATCTGCAACGACGGTGGTTTTCCCGACCGGGGAGTCGGCAAATTGATTGAGACGAGGCAAGTGAAACGGTTGATCGCTTCCCACATTGGCACCAACCCGACCGTGGGAGTTTTGATGCAATCAAACGAACTGGAAGTGGAACTATCGCCACAAGGCACTTTAGCGGAAAGAATCCATGCCGGCGGGGCCGGACTGGGTGGTATCTTGACAAAAACCGGACTCAATACCATCGTGGAAGAAAAGAAACGCGTCATCATCGTGGAGGATATTCCTTACTTGCTTGAAACACCATTAAAAGCGGATTTGGCATTGATTGGCGGGGCGGTTGCCGATAAATACGGCAATTTAGCCTATCTTCAGACCATGCGTAATTTCAATCCGATCATCGCTTTGGCGGCGGACTGCGTTGTCGCCGAGGCGGTGCAAGAAGTCGATGAAATCGATCCAGAACACGTCATTACCCCGCATCCATTGGTCGATTATATTTTAGCGGAGGAACAATAATGGACGATAAACAAATCATTGCCAAGCGCATTGCCATGGAGTTGAATGATGGCGATCTTGTCAACTTAGGAATTGGGATCCCGACATTGGTTGCCGATTACATCGAGCCAGGCAAAACCATTGTCTTCCATTCGGAAAACGGGGTGGTGGGAATGGGACCTTATATTGATGAAAACACGTATATCGTCAATGCCGGCGGCAATAAGGCGTCGGTATTGAAAGGCGGCGCCTTCATTGATTCATTGATGTCGTTTTCCATGATTCGAGGAGGGCATATCAGCGTGACTGTCCTTGGTGCTTTGGAAGTTGACATAGAAGGGAACGTGGCGTCTTGGATCGTTCCGGGAAAACGAGTTCCCGGAATGGGAGGCGCAATGGATTTGGTCGAAGGGGCCAAAAAAGTGATCATAGCGATGACCCATACCAACAAAGGACAGCCCAAGATTTTGACCCGTTGTCGTTTGCCGCTGACGGCGGCAAACCAAGTGGATATGATCGTCACCGAAATGGCCGTTATGAGTGTTGAAAAAGATGGGTTGCATTTGAAAGAAGTACACCCAAATTATTCGATTGAAGAGGTATTGAAAGCAACGGAAGCGCCGCTCATTATCGATCAGGTGATTCCGATGAAAGGAATAGAATTATGAAAGCAACATTAAAAATCAGAATGGCTAATAGTGATGCTCATTATGGCGGCAATCTAGTGGATGGCGCTCGTATTTTGGCGCTTTTTGGCGATGTCGCCACGGAGTTGTTGATTCGGCAAGATGGGGATGAAGGATTGTTTCGGGCTTATGAATCAGTCGAATTCCTGGCTCCGGTCTATGCCGGCGACTTCTTGGAAGTCACGGGAGAAATCGTCAAAGTCGGCAACACTTCGCGCAAAATGGAATTCACTTGTGACAAGTATATCCAAGCTCGGCCGGATATTTCTGCATCAGCTGCGGATTTATTAACAACTAAAATCCGGGTGGCTACCGCCGTGGGGACTTGTTGCGTCTTGAAGGAAAACCAACGGCAATCATGACCAAATTGATCATAACCTGCGCCCTGAGTGGGGCTGAGGTGACCAAAGCTCAAAACCCCGCGGTTCCTTATACCCTCCAGGAATATCAACAAGAAGCCGCTGCCGCCATAAAGGAGGGCGCGAGTATTTTGCATGTTCATGCTCGCTATGATGATGGAACGCCGACCCAAGATGCCAAACGGTATCAAGAAATCATTTCGGCAATTCGCCAAGTGTCGCAAGCCGTCATCATCCAAGTCTCAACGGGTGGCGCGATTGGCATGACTAGAGAAGAACGACTTGCTCCACTTGTGTTGAATCCGGAAATGGCGACATTGGATTGCGGCACCTTGAATTTTGGCGGCGATGATATTTTTGTGAACACCGAAAATGACATCATTCATTTTGCGGCCAAAATGCATGAGCGCCACATCGCTTATGAATTGGAATGTTTTGACAAAGGACACGTCGATCTCGCTTTAAGATGTTATCGAAAAGGATTGATCCGAGCACCACTGCACTTTAGTTTTGTCTTAGGAGTCGTTGGGGGAATGACGGGTGAAACCCGCGATTTTCATTTTTTACGAGAAAGCATTCCGGAAGATGCGACCTACAGTGTCGCCGGAATCGGTCGATATGAATTTTCTTTAGCGGAATGCGCCATCCTTTCCGGCGGCCATGTTCGTGTTGGCTTGGAAGACAATCTTTACTTGGAAAAAGGAGTGCTTGCGCAATCCAATGCCGAATTAGTTCGAAAAGTGAGAATGATGGCATCCCGCGTTGGTCGGGACATCGCTACGCCCGATGAGGCAAGACAACTGTTGAAACTGGGGTATAACCATGGAAAAAGTCAGTAAATACGGGGCAAATCGCGTTATCTCTCCTCAGGGGGTGCTGCCTCAAGCGGCGGATATACTGGATAATACGATGATTTGCCAAGCAAACGAAATCCTGATCGATGTGACCACCTTGAACATCGATTCAGCATCCTTTCATCAAATCCAACAAGCTTGCGATAACGATCTCAAGCGGATGGAAGCGATGATATTGACGATTGTCGAAACCCGGGGGAAAATGCAAAATCCTGTTACCGGCAGTGGGGGAATGCTCCTTGGAAAAGTGAAGGAAATCGGCAAAGAAATCCAAAAGGATCTTCGAGTAGGCGATGACATCGCTTCTTTGGTTTCCTTATCGTTGACACCGCTCAAGATCGAACGGATTCTTCAAATCCATCCCGCGAGAGATCAAGTGGATATCCTTGGGCAGGCGATTTTATTTGAAACAGGAATCTATGCGAAGATTCCCGCTGATTTGCCAGCGGATCTGGTTTTGGCAGCCTTGGACGTGGCCGGTGCGCCCGCTCAGGTGCAAAAGCTAGTAGCAGTGAATGATAGTGTTCTGATTTTGGGCTCCTCAGGAAAAAGTGGGTTGCTGTGTGCTTATCAAGCCCGACAATCAGCTGGGAAAAACGGAAAAGTATTCGGAGTGATCAATGATTTGTCTCAAAAGAAAGATCTTGAACGACTTGCAGTCTGCGATGAAATCATCGTGGAAGATGCCACGAAACCGCTGGCGGTTTATGAAAAGGTGTTAAAGGCCAATAACGGCCACCTTGTCGATGTGACGATCAATGTCGTCAACGTTCCCAATACGGAAATGACAGCGATCTTGCCGACGAAACAACAAGGCACCGTCTACTTTTTCAGCATGGCGACCTCGTTTGCCAAGGCGGCTCTTGGAGCGGAAGGTGTCGCGAGCGATATCACGATGATGATTGGGAACGGATATACTCGCGGACACGCCGAACTCACCCTGAACTTGTTTCGCGAGTCCCGCGTTCTCTTTGAGATCTTTAAGCAGCGATATGGAAAGGAAGGAAGTCTATGATTAAGACCAATGATCGTTATTTAGAGCGAAAAGCCACTTATTTTGGACACGTTTCGGAAGCCGATTGGGCTAATTGGCATTGGCAGGTCCGCAATCGAATCACGCAAGTAGCCGATTTAAAAAAATATTTGCACATCACCCCAACCGAAGCAGCTAATATTGATAAAGTCTTGGGAAAATTCCGCATGGCGATCACTCCATATTTTCTGACGTTGATCGATCCCGAGAATCCGGATTGCCCGATTCGTAAACAAGCCGTTCCTGGAATCGAGGAACTCAGCGTCGGGAAATACGATATGCTGGATCCGCTGCATGAGGATGTCGACTCGCCCGTCCCGGGACTTACCCACCGTTACCCGGATCGAGTGCTTTTCTTGATTACCGACATGTGCAGCATGTACTGCCGGCACTGTACAAGAAGACGATATGCCGGTCAACGCGATATGCCGGCACCCGAAGAAAGAATCAATAAAGCCATTGAATATATCAAAAATACGCCTAAAGTACGCGATGTGTTGTTATCCGGTGGAGATGCCCTATTGATGGAAGACCATATGCTCGAGAGTATCATTGCCCGATTACGGGCGATCGACCATGTGGAAATTATTCGCATTGGCACAAGAACACCCGTTGTGATGCCACAACGAATCACCCCGGAACTCGTCGATATGCTTAAAAAATATCACCCGATCTGGTTGAACACTCATTTTAATCACGAAGATGAGATCACGGCAGAAAGCAAAGCCGCAATTGACAGGCTCGCCGATGCGGGTATTCCTTTAGGCAATCAAACCGTCCTCTTGCGAGGCGTGAATGATTGCGTTCATGTCATGCGGCGATTGGTGACAAAACTAGCCCAGATCCGCGTGCGACCTTATTACATATATCAATGTGATCTATCGATGGGGATCGAACACTTCCGGACACCGGTATCCAAAGGTATCGAAATCATTGAAGGACTTCGAGGTCATGTGAGCGGTTATTGTGTGCCGACATTCGTTGTCGACGCGCCGGGAGGCGGCGGGAAAATTCCGGTTATGCCGAATTATCTGATATCAATGGCTCCCGGAAAAGTCGTGCTCCGAAATTATGAGGGAGTCATTTCCACTTATAGCGAACCACCGGCTTATGAGAGCAACTGCCACTGCGAAGACTGCAAGAAGGAAAAAAGCGAAGGGGTCAGTGCTTTGTTACGCGGAGAGGGGACCTCGATCGAACCCAGTCATTTAGCGCGGAGGATACGCACATTAAATCATTGATCGATCAGGTAAAAGACCTGAAGGTCGTCGCTATCATCGGCAATGTGAAAAATGCCGGCAAGACGACGGTATTGAATTTTCTTTTGACGAATCTTTCACAATCAGAAACCGCCATCACCTCCATCGGGTTGGACGGAGAGGCGATCGACCAGGTGACCTTTCTTCCGAAGCCAAGGATTTTTGTCACGGCCGGATCGTTGGTTGCAACCGCAGAGGAGTGTCTCAAAACCACAGAAGCTGGTTATGAAATCCTTCTGAGAACGTCAATCGTGACGGCACTTGGACCCATCGTCATTATCCGGATCATTGCACCCGGTAATTGTTTGGTCGCCGGGCCTTCGACGATAGAGGAAATGTCCGAACTCATTCGGGTCTTGAAGAAGTATCCCACGAAAAGAGTATTGATCGATGGGGCATTTTCTAGACAAACGCCGGCGATATTGGCAGATGCGACAATATTGGTCATCGGCGCCGATTATTCTCGTGACATCGAGAAGGTCGTCGAGGATGCTTCCTTTAAAGTTCGTCAACTATCGCTTCCTTATGCCGGAGATGATCTTCGGTTTTTGGCGGGGGAAAACACGCTTGTCGCCATAATGAAAGACGGCTCGATCCAGAGGTTTCCCGAGCGTTCCACACTGGTAGATCCCCAGCGTATTCTGGAAAGAATCGATGGACACACGCGGGCGCTCTATTGCCCGAAGACACTCGGGAGTCGATTCTTGCACGCCTATCTCAAACAAAACCTCTCGATCACTTTGATCATACCTTCTCCGATCCATATGCATTGTGATGAGGCATTGAACAGACGAATGGATCAGTGGGAAAAAAGCATCAAGGTGATCCATCCGATCCGCTTGTTAGCGGTCTGTATCAATCCAACCTCTCCCAAGGGATATGAGTTTCCCAAAAAACTATTTTCTGAAAGGCTGACGAAAGCCTTGCCCATTCCGGTATTTAACGTTTGCGATGATGAAGGTGGTAAAGATGAATAAACTGAATTTAGATCAAAAAACAATCGAATCTTGTCGAATTCATGCCAATGCCATTGCCGAAAAAATCGTCCGTTTTATTGACAATCACACAACCGTTTCGGTAGAGCGAAGCATCTTGAGGCTATTGGGAGTAGACGGCGTCGATCGCTACCAAGTTCCCCTTGTCAACCGGTTGGTGGATGATTGTCTTCAACAGGGAAATTGTGGTGAAGGCATCAGTCGCTATTTGGCGGCATCACTAAAAAACACACAACGGAACCTAGCGGATTTTTTGGTGGCTTATCAAGCCGGCAAAGCAACGCTTGCCAAGGATCCCGCAAGTGTCGAAGAGACGCTTGCCATCCTAAAACCTTGGATTGATCAAGGGTTGAAAAAGATTCAAGAACAAAAAGAACTTCGCAATCATTGGATCAATACCTATGGAACAGCGAAGACGCAAATATATGTGATCGTGGCAACCGGAAACATTCATGAAGATGTGATACAAGCCCAAGCAGCCGCAAGAGCAGGGGCGGATATCATCGCGGTGATCCGCTCGACGGGGCAGTCCCTGCTTGACTATGTTCCATACGGCATCACAACGGAAGGTTTTGGAGGAACATATGCGACGCAAGCCAACTTCCGGCTGATGCGACAAGCTTTAGACGAAGTGTCGAAAGACGTCGGTCGTTATATCCGTCTCGTCAATTATGCCTCGGGGTTGTGCATGCCGGAAATAGCCGCGATGGCCGCGCTTGAGCGGCTGGATATCTTGTTAAATGACAGTCTGTATGGTATCATCTTCCGCGACATTAATATGCAACGCACGTTTATCGATCAAAACTTCTCTCGGCTCATCAACGCCTATGCCGGGATCTTGATCAATACCGGTGAAGACAATTATTTGACGACAAGCGATGCCGTTGAAGAAGCCCATACCGTTCTCGCTTCGCAGTTCATCAACGAAGCCTTCGCAAAAAAAGCCCACTTGTCCGCTTCCTTAATGGGATTGGGACATGCGTTTGAGATTGATCCGGAAATTGAAAACAGCTTTCTTTTTGAAATCGCTCAAGCTGAAATGGCGCGGGAAATCTTTCCCGATGCACCGCTCAAATACATGCCGCCAACCAAGCATATCAGTGGCAATATATTCCGCGCAACCATGCAAAACGCCTTGTTTAACCTAGCCACAGTGATGACGGATCAATCCATCCATCTCTTGGGGATGATGACGGAAGCGATCCATACCCCGTTTTTATCCGATCGGTTCTTGGCAATCGATAGCGCAAAAACAATTCAAAAAACAGCGAAATCCTTTCGAGAAGCCATCGATTACCGCGAGGGCGGTGTGATCCACACCCGGGCGTGCGAAGTGCTCCAAAAAGCGAAACTATTATTAGGCGACGTGGAAAAGACGGGGTTGTTCAACGCCTTGGAAAACGGTGTTTTTGCCGGCGTCAAACGACCCTTCCAAGGCGGTAAAGGCTTGGAAGGCGTCTATGTCAAGGATAAGGATTATGTGAATCCAATCGCTCTGAGAATGGAGGAGTTTTTCCGATGAACATCAAACCCTACGGCGACACGCTTCAAGACGGAAAAGTTCAAATCAGTTTTACGCTGCCGATTGCAGCCGATGCCATCGGCTTAGAAGCGGCCAGACAACTCGCCAAAAAAATGGGATTGATCGATCCCAACGTTGTACATCAGGAAAAACTCGGCGATCATTTTAGTTTTTATATCGTCTATGGATCCGTAGGAGTCAGTATCGACCTCAATGATATCCATGTCGAAACGTTTGAAACACCCACCATGACCCGAGAAGAAATCGAACAACTGATTGAAACCGAGCTGGATCGGGAATTGGTGTTCGTTGGGGCTTCCACCGGAACCGATGCCCACACGGTGGGGATCGATGCCATCATGAACATGAAAGGATTTGCCGGGCACTACGGATTGGAGCGCTATAAACACATTAAAGCGGTTAATCTGGGAAGCCAAGTGGCCAACGAGGAATTCGTTCGGCAGGCCAAATTGCTCAAGGCGGACGTGTTGCTTGTGAGCCAAACAGTGACGCAAAAAGACATCCACTTGAAAAACTTGGTAGATCTTGTTGAACTGTTGGAGACCGAACAAATGCGAAAGGATGTTGTTTTGATCGCAGGAGGGGCCCGGATCACTCATGAATTAGCCAAGGAACTCGGCTATGATGCCGGATTCGGACCAAAAAAATACGCTGAAGATGTTGCGGCTTATGCCGTACTGGAATTGATTCGACGAAAGAAGCAAATGTTTTAAAGAAAGGGATGAGTGGGGATGAAAATTGAAAAAGCCAGACAAATCGCAACCAAAACCGGGGATAACGGCACTTCTCGAAATTACTCAGGTGACGTTCTCTCGAAGGCCGATCAATTATTCGCTGCTTTGGGCGCGATAGACGAGGCAAATTCGCTGATCGGGATAGCGACCCATTATGTGGCGATCCCCGAATTAAGGACGATCCAGATCGCACTTGGAAAACTATCATCGCAAATCGCAACGAATCCCGAAGATCCAAAAATGAAATCGTTAAATAAAGTGACGATATCTGATGTGGATTGTTTGGAAAACACGATGGAACTTCTCTTGAAGGATCACCCGCTGGAGCCGATCTTTTCGCTTCCCGGAAGCGACACGACCAAAGGCGGAGCCTATCTGGATGTCGCTCGGGCGACGACACGCCGGGCGGAACGGGAATTGGTTTCTTTTATCATAGACAAAAAACGAGATGATTTAGTAACGGGGTTGGCTTACTTAAACCGTTTGAGCGATTTGCTGTTTGTCTATACCAAAGTTCAGTCGGCAACGCAAACGAAAAAAACGGAGTAACCCCCAAATGGGAATTGGATAAACCTTCCAAGCATGTTATAATTGGGATTGATCATTCATGAATGTCAAGGAATAAAGGAGATCGCTGTGAAATCGATCGTCATAGGCGTCATCGGTGCCGATGTACACGCCGTTGGCAACAAAATCATTGAATACACATTGGAAAATGCCGGGTATAACGTTGTCAATATCGGTGTGCTGTCTTCTCAAGAAGACTTCATCAACGCCGCCATTGAAGCGAACGCCCGAATCATCTTGGTCTCTTCTTTATATGGCCACGGCGAAATCGATTGTCGCGGTATGCGCGACAAATGCATTGAAGCCGGGATCGGCGATATCAAATTATATGTGGGGGGAAACATCGTTGTCGGAAAACAAGATTTCGAAGAAGTCTGCCAACGATTTTTAGCGATGGGATTTGACCGGGTATATCCTCCCGGAACCACGATCGATAAAGCGTTATCCGATATCAAACAGGATATGGGAGATTAATATGAGTGCGATTTTGCTCGTTGATTTTGGCTCGACTTATACCAAATTAACTGCGGTTGATACCCTTATTGGGGATGTAATTGGGACGAGTTCTCATGTGAGCACCGTCCGGACAGACATCGCCATCGGGTATGAAGCGGCACTCCAGAGTTTACAAGCATCGTTCGAAAAACCGGTTTCATTTGATCAAATCATTGCCTGCTCTTCTGCGGCTGGGGGCTTGAAAATGGCTGCGGTCGGTTTGGTGGAAGAACTGACGGCAGAAGCGGCGAAACGAGCCTGTCTCGGCGCGGGTGCCAAAGTGGATCTGGTTTTTTCGCATCATCTATCGAACCAAGAAATAGAATTGATTCGGGAAAAAGCCATCGATATTCTCCTGCTTGCCGGAGGAACCGATGGCGGGAACGCCGAATGTGTGCTGTTCAATGCGGAAAAATTGGGAGCGGCCGGAATCAAGATCCCAATCATCTATGCGGGAAACAAATCGGCGATGGATGACGTCAAAGAGATTTTTACCCGCCACGATTGTGACGGTTACTTTGCGGAAAACGTGATGCCCAAAGTCAATGTCTTGAATGTCAAAAGCGCAAGGGAAATGATTCGCGACATCTTTTTAAAAAAGATCATCGAAGCCAAAGGAATCAAAAAGATCGAAAGTGAAATTGACCGTGTGATGTTACCAACACCGGAAGCAGTGCTTCAAGCCGCCGAACTCCTCTCCAAGGGATATCTGGATGAACCGGGACTGGGGGATTTGGTGCTGGTCGATATTGGTGGTGCGACGACGGATATGTATTCGCTCTCTTTTGCGGCCAAACGAAGCGATGTCATTTTGCGGGGGTTGGAAGAACCCTATGCCAAGCGCACCGTCGAAGGCGACTTGGGAATGCGATATTCGGCCTTGGGAATCATCAAGCCCTTTTCCCGGGAGGAACTCATGGCCTTCAATCAAGTCAATCAGTTGGATCTGGAAGCGGAAGCGTCATTTCGAGCGAATCACGTGGAATATATTCCCGATTCTGTCGAAGCCGAACGCGTCGATCTGCTTTTGGCAAGACTTTGTGCGACCCGGGCAATGGCTCGTCACGTTGGCAAGATTGAAGAAGTGTTTACCCCGATGGGGACGTTCTATCACCAAACAGGGAAAGATCTTTCCGACGTTACCCATTGTATCGGTTCCGGCGGAGTGATCATCCGTTCAAAAGACCCTCGATCAATTTTGGAACACCTGAGCGCCAAACATCAATCGCCAACCGATTTGGCCCCCAGGAATCCTGAGTATTTATTGGATCAGACCTATATTTTATCCGCCATGGGCCTCTTGTCCCAACAAGAACCGCTTTTGGCACTCAAAATCATGAAAAAACGCTTGATTTCTGTTTGAGAAGAAGGATTATGCGATGGAGCTCACAAACAAAAAAATGACGGAAGCAGACTTTTTGGCTGAACGCGAAAAAGTCAGACAAGAGTGGTCGACCGGATGGGATCCCGAACTGGATTTTTCGGTGTCGATTCCTTATTTGAAACAAATTCCGGATCATAAGATATTCGCCAAGAAGTTGCTGAAGGCAAAACAAGCAAGTGTGACCATGGTTCAGCCACGCGCGGGTGTGCCGGTCTTGTCCGAACATATCAAACTGATGCAATATTTAGAGAACGCGGGCGCAGACTTTTTGCCGACCACGGTTGATTCGTATACCAGGCAGAACCGTTATCGGGAAGCCGAAAAAGGCATGCGTGAAAGCGAACAGATCGGACGGGCACTGTTAAATGGTTTTCCGGTTGTGAATCACGGAGTCAAAAACTGTAAAACGGTCTTAGAAAGCGTGAACGTTCCGCTTCAAGCCCGGCACGGAACGCCCGATGCCCGGCTCTTGGCGGAAATCATCCATGCCTCTGGCTGGACATCCAATGAGGGTGGCGGGATATCTTATAATATTCCTTATGCGAAATCGATTCCGCTCGAAGTGAGTTTGCGCAACTGGCAATACTGCGACCGATTGGTTGGATTTTATCAGGAACAAGGGATCACCATCAATCGTGAGCCGTTTGGTCCGTTGACCGGTACGTTGGTTCCACCGTCGATTTCCAATGCCGTTGGCATATTGGAAGCATTGTTGGCGGCGGAACAAGGAGTCAAAAGCATTACGGTCGGATACGGTATGGGTGGAAACATCATCCAAGACATCGCCGCCATCCAAGCGCTTCAGAATCAAACAGAATTTTATTTGGCGAAGTATGGTTATAAAGACTGTGATGTCTCCACGGTCTTTCATCAGTGGATGGGTGGCTTTCCGGAAGACGAATCCGAAGCCATGGGATTGATATCGTTAAGCGCCACGGTCGCAACCCTATCTCAAGCGACCAAGATGATTACGAAAAGTCCCCATGAATCGATTGGAATACCCACGAAAGAGGCCAACGGATTCGGGGTCAAAGCCTCTAAATTCGTGGTCAATCTGGTCAAGGGACAAACGTTGCCAAGCACGAACTTGTTGCTCGCGGAACGGTATCAAATCGAAAGAGAAGTCGACAGTTTGATCCACTGTGTCGTGGAAGCCGGCAAAGGGGATTTGGCACAAGGTATCGTCAAAGCTTTTGAACAAGGACTTCTCGATATTCCTTTTGCACCCAGTCGCTATAATCTTGGCAAAATCCTTCCTGCACGGGACAACGATGGCAATATTCGGATTTTGGAATTTGGCAATTTAGGCTTTACCGACGACATCAAAGCGTTCCATCGTTCCAAAATCAGCGAACGTGCCGCTTTTGAAAACCGCACGCTATCTTTTCAGCTCACCATTGACGATGTGTATTCGGTCAGCACCGGAAAATTAGTCGGACGGCCGAAAAACCGATAGGAGACCTCATGAAAATCAAGCATATCTATGTATCCAAGTCTTACACCGGATTTTTCTTTGATGACCAAAAAGCCATCAAAGAAGGCGCTCAAAACGACGGTTTTTGTTATTTGGGAGAACCTCTCATCCCTGGATTCACCAAAGTTCGCCAACAAGGTGAAGCGATTTCGCTGCAAATCGAACTGGAAAACGGACTGATCGGTTATGGCGACTGTGCCGCGGTCCAATATTCGGGAACCGGAGGGAGAGACCCGCTCTTTTTGGCAGATGATTACATCGGACTGATTCGCGAAGACCTTGTCCCAATGCTTTTAAAAGAAAACATTCAGAATTTTCGGCAACTCGCCGAAAAATATGATCGCTTGATGATCCGTGGCAAAAGACTTCACACGGCAATTCGCTATGGCATAACTCAAGCGCTTTTATGGGCGACTGCCGTGAGCAAAGGCAAAACGATGGCGGAAATTGTTCGCGAGGAATATCATATTCCGGAAAAAGACTATCACCCGATTCCCGTCTTTTCCCAAAGTGGTGATGACCGTTATACCAATGTGGACAAGATGATTTTAAAGGAAGCAGACGTCCTGCCGCATGCGCTCATAAACAACATTGACAAAAAACTGGGTCGTCAAGGTGAAATTTTAAAAACATATGTCGCTTGGCTTCGGGACCGGATTCTAACGCATCGCAATCACGACCAGTATCACCCGATCTTGCATATCGATGTTTACGGGACGATTGGAATCATTTTCGCGAATGATTTAGACAAAATAGTGGCGTATCTATTGGATCTCGAAAAGACTGCTCGCCCATTTGGTCTTCGGATCGAAGGACCGATCGACGGCGGCGCGCGAGAAGCGACGATGATGGCGCTTAAGAATCTTCGCGAACGCTTGGATCGGTTGGGATCAAACTTGGAGATCGTCGCGGATGAATGGTGCAACACCTTGGAAGACATCATTTATTTTGCGGATCAAAAAGCCGGACACATGTTGCAGATCAAAACCCCCGATTTGGGTGGAGTCAATAACACCATCGAAGCAATCCTTTACTGCAACAAAGCAATGATCGGTTCGTATTGTGGTGGCACATGTAACGAAACCAATATTTCTGCGGAAGTCACGACGAATATTGCCATCGCCTGCAACGCCAGCCAATGCCTGGCGAAGCCGGGCATGGGCTTTGACGAAGGCTATATGATTGTTAAAAATGAGATGAACCGTGTATTGGAACGAATTCGAAAACGATAGGAGGGGCTGGCAATGAAAACAGGGGTTGCCGGAACCAAAGAATCCAACGATGCGCTGATCAGTGTCTTTGAGAGCGATATGTTGGAAATCGAGATCCAGAGTATTGTGGACCTAATGTATCATGATCAAATTGAAAAAGTGATCCGGGAGACGCTCAAAGAAGAACACATCCAGAACATTCGCGTGGTTTGCGTTGACAAAGGAGCGCTGGACTATACAATTCGAGCGCGGTTGATCACGGCATTGAAACGGATGAAGAGCGATGATTAGAAGCGCTCTTTTTATCCCAGGAAACAATCCGTCGATGATGCAAACGGCGGATGTGTTTGGGGCGGATTCCGTCATTTTTGATTTGGAAGATTCGGTTCATATCAACGAAAAAGCAAGTGCTCGCAATCTCATCAAAGATTACTTGTTAGGGCATCCGGTGCTGCCTTCAAAGGTCATTCTCCGAGTGAACGCTCCGGATACCGCTGATTACTCTTTTGATCTTCAATTGCTGGATACTTTGAAAATTGATGGGATCATGTTGCCAAAGGCAAGTGAAAAGTCGACAAAAGCACTGGCAGAGATGCTCAAAATAAAGGAAGAATCGCTCGGCCGCCAGTTTGACATCATCCCGATCATCGAGCTTGCATCATCGTTTTTGGAACTGAAAAATATCGCTTCTGTAAAGGGAGTAACGGGCTTGTTGCTCGGTGGGGAAGATTTTTGTAGTGACATGGAAATCAAACGCACGCGCGAGGGAAAAGAACTGTGGTTCCCAAGGGCGGAACTCGCCATCGTCTCTAGGGCTTTGGGAATCGATGCGATCGATACACCGTTTGCGGATGTCAATGACGACGAAGGATTGACACAAGACGCGTTGATGGCATCCAGTCTCGGAATGACGGCCAAAGCCGCCATCCATCCCCGGCAGATTCCCTTGATCCATGCGGTGTTTTCACCCTCTAATGATCAGATCCTCTGGGCAAAAAACGTCTTGGACGCCGAGAAAAAGGCCTCGAAAAACGGTCTCGGTGTTTTTAGTTTGGATGGGAAAATGATCGATCAGCCAATCATCAAACGCGCTCGGACGATCATGCAAAAGGCCCAACGATACGAAGTGGGAGTGCCAGAAAATGAAGAATAGTCTGAATCGGGAAATTCCTGATGGCTTGAAACCATTTCAATCTAGTTCTGATTTTCGTCATCAAGAACGTCGGTTAATACCAGAAAAATCGCCCGTTGATCAAAGCCTTTTTTATCCATCTCTCGAAGCGGCATTTCTGGCAATGGATATAAAGCCAGGCATGACACTCTCCTTTCATCATCATTTGCGAAGCGGTGATCAAGTGATCAACCAAGTGGGCGAGTTGATTTCAAAGTACGATATTAAAGGACTCACCTTGGCGCCTAGTTCGATTTTTCCGGAATACCGCTTAAGCGATTTGATCATCCGACAAAATATCACCCAAATCGTGACCAGTTATTTGAATGGTCCGGTTGCGGATACCATTGCCAAAGGCCATTTGGCGGGAGAACTGATCATGCAGACACATGGGGGGAGAGCTCGGGCGATCGAAAGTGGCGAGCTTGCCATTGATGTGGCATTTTTGGCTTGCCCGGTCGTAGATAAAAGCGGAAACGGTTCCGGGGCATATGGCAAAAGCGCCTGCGGAACACTCGGATACGCGTGTAGCGATTGGCGATATGCCAAGAAAGTGATTTTGGTCAGTGATACACTCGTCGATAAACTGGATTCCTATCAACTCGATCATTCGCATGTGGACGGTGTCGTCATGGTGGATTCAATTGGTGATCCGGCGGGGATCGTTGCCGGAACGACCAAGATCACCAGAGACCCGATCGGACTCAAAATTGCGGAAGACACCGCCACGCTCTTAACCGAACTAGGAGTCATCCGCAATGGCTTTTCGATGCAGACGGGAGCCGGAGGCACGTCGCTCGCCGTGGCGGACGCTGTCAAAAAAGTCATGTTAAAAAATCAGGTAAAAGGAAAATTTGCCTCAGGTGGAATTACCGGATATTATGTCGATATGTTGAATCAAGGTTTGTTTGAACATCTTTACGATGTCCAGTGTTTCGACTTGGAGGCGGTGGAATCCTACCACAAGAACAAAAATCACATCGGAATTTCCGCTTCGGAGTATGGGAACCCTTTTGAAAATAAGTCTGCGGTGGACAGGCTGGATTTTGTGATCCTGGGAGCCACAGAGATCGATCTGGATTTCAATGTGAATGTCACGACCGATGCTTTCGGGAAAATCATTGGCGGATCAGGTGGACATGCGGATACCGCGCACGGGGCAAAAATCACGATAATCACCTCGACATTGACCAAGGCCCGGATTCCGATCATTCGGGAGAAAGTTCGAACAATCACCACTCCGGGGTCGGATGTGGATATCTTGGTCACAGAACGAGGGATCGCCATCAATCCGTTAAGAACAGATTTGCTGGAGAAGTTATCGCACTCGCGACTGAAAATCATGACGATCCGCGAGTTGTTGGACCTCACCTATGCCATCGCTGGAAAACCGAAAGAAATCCCTTCGGGAAAGAAACGGATCGGTTATCTCGAATATCGGGACGGCTCTGTGATCGACAGTCTCTATGATTCACCGCTTAATTGAAAGGATTGGCTTTTGTGGAAGCGAAAAACAAGACGATCCAAGCGAATAGCGACCGGATTTTGGAAGCGCGAGAAGAGCGAGCGACAATCATTCAAACCTATTTGAAGGAGTTCAATGCGGTCGTATCGGTCAAAGCCAATATTCCCGGGAACGATAAACACCAAAAAGAAGCATTTTTGTTGGTTCGGTATTTTGCGAACCACTTTAAAAAACATCATCCCAAACTTGCGAATGTGGTCAATAGCCCGGAAGGACCCGGCGTTTTGTTTTGCTTTGAGAATGATATTCCGGAGGGGTTAAAAAGCGAAGCTTGCGACTTAGAAGAAGAAGATCCGTGGGGGCGGCTCATCGATATTGATGTGTACGGTAAAGATGGGATTTTGTCACGCAAAGAGCCGCGAAGATGTCTGTTGTGCGATCAAATCGCTTTTGATTGCATCCGCAATCAGCGGCATTCAGAAAGCGACGTCTTGGATCGGATCCGATCGATGATTCTCCAGATTTTACCAATAATCTTCAATGATCTAATTAAGAAATCCATTCAAGATGAACTCCGATTGGAACCCAAGTTCGGGTTGGTCACGCCCTCTTCCAAAGGGGCTCATCCGGATATGGACGTTCATTTGATGCAAGCAGCCGCCCAAGCGATCACGCCATATTTAGTGACAATGGCGCTTTGCGGATGGGAAGAATCGACAGCGGAAGAATTGTTTAGTCAATGCCGAAAATTGGGGCTAGAAGCGGAAAGAGCGATGTTGGAAGCGACTCAAGGAGTCAATGCTTATCGGGGACTGATTTTTAATTTGGGAGTGGTCTCTGCCGCCGCGGGAAGATTGTTGGGATCCTCGGGTCATTTGTTTGAATTGTTTGAAATAATCAAACAAATGACAAAAGGCATTACCAAGGAACTGGGTACTGGCGAGGAAACGTTCGGCAAAAAGGCTTATCGGAAATATCGGCTTAAGGGTGCCAGGGGCGAGGCGGAAAAGGGCTATCCTGGAGTTCAAGAAGCACTGAGGATATTGAAGTCGAATACACGGATCGACCGGCTCAAAACATTGATGTTCCTCATTGGACACATCGAAGACACGACGCTTTTAAAACGCGCTGGTTCAATGGAAAAATACTTGGAAATCCAGTCCATGTTTGCGAGATGGACCGATATGAGCGACGCTGCTTTAGCCTCATTGAACCAAGATTGTATTGAGAAAGGCTTGAGTTTTGGGGGAAGCGCCGATTTGTTGGTGGTGATTTGTTTTTGCTTTCGACTAAAAGAGCAATTCTATTTTCCGCTTTGAACCGAATGAGCGAATGTCTCTATCAAAAAAAACATATAAAAGAATCCTTTTTTGTCAAGCGTCTTTTCCTTGACTTTCCCTGTCATGAATAGTAAAATTGTCTTGCGAGACTTGAAAACGAGCGAAAATACTCGTTAGAATGTGGTCCGTTTCGCTTTTGGAGGTTTAGCTCAGCTGGGAGAGCATCTGCCTTACAAGCAGAGGGTCGGCGGTTCGAGCCCGTCAACCTCCACCACTTGCCGAAATAGCTCAATCTGGTAGAGCAACTGACTTGTAATCAGTAGGTTGCGGGTTCGATTCCTGCTTTCGGCACCAGTATGGTGATGTTGTCAATTGATGATAAATCATGACTTAAAAAAAGGCAGTTCAATCTGCTTTTTTTGTTGCGTCGAAATAAAAAAAATCGGTTATCACAAAGACTGATTTTCGTTGATCAATTGTATCGTTCAATGATTCCGGTTATAATTCAGATGACGATGAAAAGGAGATCAAATATGGGATCAGAATGGGTGATTTTCTTCAGTGCGTTTTTTATTGTGTTGGCAATCGTTGCCAGTTTGTTTGCACTTAGAACCATAAGAAAAGAGCGTCAGAAAAGAGAAAATCAACCAATTGAAACGTTGCCGGCGATGTTTTTAGGGACAAACTATCCGTTTGATTCACAATCTTCACAGGAAACAAAGGGAGATATCGTCACATTTCGCTTGAATGACCAACGGATCATGTCTTTTAAGGTGAAACCAAGTGTCAAGCAGTTATACCAAAAGGGAGAGTCGGGGCATTTGTCGTTTCAAGGACCCGAGTTTGTGGCTTTTATTGTCACTGGGAAAAACCAAGATCCGGAAGCAGACTCTTCTTTCGTCTCAAAAGAACCCGAAGCCTCTGGAGTGATGGTTTATGGAGAAGCGAGGGGACTTGGACTGTCAATTCCATCTCTTAAACCGCTGCATTTCTCGCAACAAGACCTTCAGAGGTTGATTGATGATCTAAAAGAAGAAGACAGCGACTGGTTTTTGGTGATTCAAAATGATCGGGGCGAGAGTCTCCAAATCGAAAGAGAAAATGATTTGATCCGAAAATGCACCTTATGGAAAGAGGGAGTGGAAAGTGCAACAGAACTTTCTCATAAGGATTTAACTCGCCAAGTTCGACAACTGTTTTAATGTAACAAAAAATCGTTTCAATCAAGCGGCTCGTCTTGAAACAAGTAGCGATCCAAATCGATTTCGCCTTGTTCGACCCAAACGCCTTCAGCCATCAGGCGTTCGCGTTGCTCTCTCCCGCCATCGCCGGGCAAACTGATTTTTCCTTTGGCGTTGATGACGCGATGCCAAGGCAAATCGTATTGTCGACTCATGGAATTCAAAATTCGGACCACTTGCCTGGCTCCCCAAGGGTTGCCGGCCAATATGGCGATTTGACCGTAAGTCATCACTTTTCCGGAAGGAATCTTTTGGATGATTTGAATCACTTCTCGCGTAAAATCAGTCATTTTCCTTACCTCCGAAGGCGGAGAACATACCATAAAGCAACTCTGGATTCATCATATCACGGGAGGGGTCTCTCGACAATGGCGAAGGGGATAATTCTCGATTTTTATGGTCGTGAATCTTCCGGTGATGTTTGGTACATCTCATTGCATTTCAGAGGGGCGTGTGATAGAATACAGGGGAAAAAGAGGGGCTGTAAATGCAGAAAAAGATTGAAGATTTTTTAAAAAATCAGGGATATACATACGCGGTGATTGAACCTGAAAATATCATTTACCGCGAAGAATTTGCGGCGAAATGCCGAATGAACTATTGTGGTAGGTATCAAAAGTCGTGGTCTTGTCCACCCGCAATCGGGGATATTGAGGCAATCAAAAAACGGGCAAATGATTTTCCGACAGCGATCTTGTTTCAAAAAGTCTTTCCGTTAGAAGACATTTATGATGTGGAAGGAATGGATGCTGGAAGAAAAATCATCATGACCGATACCCTCACGCTGCAGGATGATTTAAAAAAGGGCAACGCTCCTTTTTTCATGTTAGCAGCCGGAAGCTGTTCGCTTTGTAAAGAATGTACCTATCCGGATCGTCCTTGTCGTTTCCCCGAAAGAATGTTGATATCGATGGAAGCGCTAGGTATTGATGTAGCGGAACTGGCAAGGCGCTATCAACTCAAATATTATAATGGTCCGGCTACCGTGACTTATTTTGCCATTGTCTTTTTTGGTGAATGAGATGATTCGAGTCGAAGTGATCGAAGCTGGGCAGACCCGAATTCTTCAAGCAAACCCGGGGGATAATTTGTTGCGCTTGCTTCAACAAAACGGTTTTTTTGTGCAAAGCCCGTGCGGTGGCAGAGGCCTTTGTAACAAGTGTTTGGTCAAACTTCTCCCAGAAGGCAACTTCGTGAAATGTTGCCAAACTCAGATTGAAACCGATTTGCAAATTGAAGTGTTCCCAACAAAAGGGAGGGGTTTGGCAAACTGGAACGAGAGACGTTCTGTGATGGCACGAGAAAAAGGCATGGGTGTGGCTGTGGATTTGGGGACGACGACGCTTGCGATCTATCTGGTTGATTTGGAAAACTCCCGAGTGTTATCTACCGACACTTGTTTGAATCGCCAAGTCACTTTTGGGGCGGATGTCATCTCCCGGATCAAAGCGGCCAATGAGGGACATTTAGAAGAACTGGCGGAATTGGTTTGTGAAGATATCAACCGTTCAATCGCAGGCTTTAAACAGATGTTTAAACTCTCGGTTATTGATAAATTGTATCTGGCAGGAAATCCGACGATGCTTCATATTATCGCCCGAGTCTCTCCAAAATCACTAGGGGTTGCGCCGTATGTTCCCGAGTTCATTGAGAAGAGACAAATCTCAGGGAACTCGCTCCATTTAGATGCTTCTGAAATCACATTGATGCCGTCGATCAGTGCATTTATCGGAGGCGATATCACCATGGGAATGGTTTTTTCAGAGTTGGAAAAAGAAACCTGCTCATTGCTTGTGGACTTAGGGACAAATGGAGAAATGGTGCTCAAAACACCGACCGGATTTTTTGCAACGTCGACCGCGACCGGACCCGCATTTGAAGGTGCCACAATCACCATGGGCATGGGAGGCGTGGAAGGGGCAATCAACCGAGTTGAACTAATAGATGATGAATTGCTCATAACAACAGTCGGTGGTGCTCCCAGGGGGATTTCTGGTAGCGGATTAGTCGATCTGGTCGCAATTTTGGTCAAGATTGGATTCATTGATGAGACCGGTCGATTTGATCCGTCCGTCCACCATCCATTGGGGAAGTGTTTTCAAGGTGACCGTTTTTATTTGACCGAGAATGTTTTTGTCAACCAAGCGGATATCCGCGAGTTCCAACTTGCCAAAAGCGCCATTATTTCCGGAGTCTTGACTCTCGCGAAAGTCGCAAAAGTGACGCTTGAACAGATCGAGACGATCAACTTGGCCGGTGGATTCGGTTTTTACTTGGATCTGGATAATTTGTTGACAGTCGGCATCTTTCCGGAAGCGTTTCGGGGAAAGATCCGCTCGCTTGGAAATGCATCCGGACAAGGATTGATCGATTGTTTGCTTGATAATGACAAAGTGACACTTGCCACGCAGTATGCCAAAGAGTCCACAATCATCGATTTGGCCTCTTTAGCGGATTTTGTGAATCTCTTTGTCGAACACATGTGGTTTACACCCGGAGGTGATCAGGGTTGAAAGTATTTTTAAGCGACTATAAACTGGATCAGGTGTTGGATTTTTCGGATCTGAAACATTTGTTCAGCCATTTTGCCAACTTAACAGAAATCGATGTCAGTCTTCATGATCAAGAAGGAAGCGAGATTCTGACTTACCGGGTGAATCCCGAGAAAAGCATCTGCGAATTAGTGAAAGAAAAACAATCTGGATGCAATATGCAGATGAAATATGCCGGACTCAAATCCGCTGAACTCGGAGAACCTTACATTTTTCAATGTGGAACCATGGTCAAATGTTCCGTTCCCATTCTCTTTGAAGAGAAATTTTTAGGCTCTTTGGCCTGCGGACCGGTGTTGTTATGGGAAGCCGACGAGATTGCCAAGAATGATTTGGCGGCTTTTGCCAACAAGTATGATATTCAAAAAGAAAAGGCCGAAGAGATTTTGGGGTGTGTCAAACAATTGACACCGGAAAACATGAGAAGTGCAGCGGGCATGCTTGCGGTCATGGTGTCTTATATGTGTAAGGAAGAAAGCATCTTCCTAAAGCAGCGCGCAAAGATCACGAAACAACAAGATCGGATCGCAGATCTGCTCGCCGAAAAGCGTGTGGCCACTTCCAGCCTCGAAACGATCGAGCGTCGCAACAAATTCAAAAAATACCCGTATGAATTGGAAAAAGAGTTGATCGCTTTTTTGCAGACGGGGAATTCCACGAATGCAATGCAAATCTTAAATTCCATTTTAGGAGAAATCTTTGCTCTCTCTTCCGGCAACCTCGAGTCGATCAAAGCCAATATCTATGAGTTAACAGCTGTCTTGATGCGCGCAGCAGTCGATGCGGGGGTATCCTTGTCGGAAATGAATGAGATCTTAAAGAAAGTGACCATTATTTTGGCGGATGAGACCCAATATGATGAAGTCTGTCTTTTGACAACGGAAGTGATGGAAGCAATCAATCAAGTGATCTCCAGCAACCGTTTCACCAAGAAGAGCAATGAAAATCTGATCAATGCGATCAGTTACATTAAAAAGCACTACCGGGAAGACCTCTCGTTGGATACGGTTGCTAAAAACGCGTTTGTCAGCAATTATTATCTGTCCCATTTGTTTCGTGATGAAATGAACATGACTTTCAGCGATTATGTCAATAAAGTTCGAATGGATGCGGCGATCAAACTGATGAAAGAGACCAAAATGTCGATTCAAGAAATAGCGGTGCAATCGGGATTCGCGGATGCCAGTTATTTCACTAAGACCTTTAAAAAATATCATGGAATTACGCCCAAAAAATACATGAGTCTCTATTTTTAGTCGAAAGCCTTCCAATCAAGGGAGGTTTTTTTTAACAAATAAGTCCTATTTTATAACAATTTATCCGGTGTTATATGTAAGCGTTTTTAGTTATAATGGATTCGTAAAATAGAAAGGATTGACTAGAGATGCTCCTAGAAGAGATTTCTTTGCTTTTACAAAAAGGCAAAGCAAAAGAAGTGAAAAGCCTGGTTCAACAAGCGCTTGATGAAGGCGTTCAACCGGCGGATATCCTGAACGAAGGTCTGATCAAAGGCATGTCGATCATCGGCGGAAAGTTTCGGAATAACGAAGTCTTCGTTCCGGAAGTGTTAGTGGCTGCCCGTGCGATGAATTTTGGCTTGGAAATTTTACGGCCGGCATTGGTCAGAGACGGCAATAAAGCCAAAGGGAAGGCCTTGATTTGCACAGTGCACGGAGACCTTCATGATATCGGAAAAAATTTGGTCAAGATGATGATTGAAGGACAAGGAATTGAGGTCATCGACTTAGGTGTGGATGTGGCTCCGGAAGTGATCGCGGAGGCCATTCAAGAACACCATCCCGACCTTCTTTGCCTCAGTGCGCTTCTGACAACCACGATGATGAATCAAAAAGTGATCATTGATTACTTAAAAAAAGCAGGAATTCGAGATCAAGTCAAAATCTTGGTGGGCGGGGCTCCGGTAACGGAACAGTTTGCCCGCGATATTGGTGCCGACGCGTATGCGGCGGATGCGGCCAGCGCTTCAGAATTGGCGCTTGCTTACTGTCGGTAGGTGGCGAAAGATGTTATTAGACATCCATCAATACAAAATCAATATCGACAAGACCTTTCAGGAAAACTATCAATTGTACCATGATGCTTATCATAAACGTCCCGGGAACGTCAGTTTGCGGGTTTTACCACCGTGTGATGTCAGTTTTTATGAGAAAATAGATCTCACTAAATACGATTTCGAGAAAGATATCGAGCAATATACTACCGATCTTCTTGGCTTGTTGGATCAGTCCTATCAAGCTCGGAAAACACTCGATGACAATATGATTCCCACCGTCTTTCCGATTTTGGGAATTGGCGATTATTCAGCGTTTTTAGCGGGAGACATCATTTTTAAACCCGATACGAGTTGGGGCGAACACGTGCTAAAGGAAATTGATGATTGGAAAAAACTGCCACCGTATGGCTCGACCAAATGGTATCGTCTTTTTATGATGATTACCGAACGGTTGATCCAAAAAAGTGCAAAACAAGGAATCCCGTATATGCGAGGATTCTTCTCGCCCCTTGATCTCGCCCATGCGCTTCGAGGAGAAGACATCTATTATGATTTTTATGACGAGCCGGAAAAATTACACGAATTACTCGATTATTGTGCGACTATGACCATCCGCTTTGCGGAAGATATCTATCGACTGGTCGATAAATATGGTAAAGACACAACCTATGGAACTTGGTATACCCGTAAACAAATCAACATGTCCGAAGATATAGCCTGCATGATCAGCGGCGATACGTACCGGGAATTTTGCCGACCGCATACCCAACGAGTCGTCAATCATTTTGGGAGCGGCTATATGCACTGCCATTCCCGGGCGATGTATTTGGTAAAAGAAATATGCGATATGGATCACATCGTCCATCTCTGGTTGGCCACCGACCCGAACCAACCTCGACCGATCGATCATGTGGCCAAATTGGTCAATGACGCTCAAGGAGCTGTGATGGCAATCGACTGCGACACGTTTGCGGAAATCGAAAAAAACTATGAAGCCATGAAAAAAGGCAATTTCTCCATATGTCTTCCGGTCAAGTCTGTGGAAGAGGGAGAAATGGTGATTCAACGTTTCCGACAATTGGAAGCGACACATCGCTAGATAACCAATCGTTTAATATAATAGAAAGGAACAATCGGATGAAGAAATGTTGTCTTTTTCTCATAACTTTGATCTTGACTTGTTCGCTTTCCTGGGTGGCAACATCCAAAGTTCAAGCGGCAGATGCGGACGTCATCCGCATTTGGTTTAGTCAATATGAAGCAGAAAATGCAGCGCTCCAAACAATTGCGGATCGTTATTTTTCCGAGACCGGGAAGGAAGTAGAGGTCATTCCCCGTATCAATGTCTTTAACGCCGTCAATGATTTAGTCAACAACGCGACACTCTCTGAAAGACCAGACATCGTTTTCATGCAAGCGCCGGATATCGGAAGATTGGTCGCAAGCGGGTATTTAGAATCTTTGACTGATAAAATCGACGATGAGCTCCGGAGTCGATTTGTCGATGTGGCATTTTCCGCCTTTCGATTGAACGGCGAAATCTATGGCATTGGTTATTCGGTCGATACGTCGGGACTCCTCTATAACAAAGACATTATTTCAGAAGCCGAACTGCCAAAAACGTGGGAAGAGTTCTTTGCTCTTGCAGAGACAAAGACCGTGATGGACGGTGATAAAATCAGCGTCCATGGCACACTGCTCAATTCCCGGGATATGTGGTTCACCTATCCGCTGATCAAAACTTACGGTGGGTATTATTACGGGACCTATCCCAACGGAGAATACAATCCGTATGATGTCGGGCTTGATAACGAAGGCATGTTGGATTATATCGCCCAAATCAAGGATGCCCAAAATAAAGGACTGGTACTGACCAATAAGATTCACGGCGAAAGCGAGATTGTCTCTCGATTTGCGAATAATCAGGTCGGGATGATTCTTTATGGGTTATGGTATGCCTCCACCTTCCAACAAAAAGGCATCAATTACGGCATCGCGTCCTTACCGGATTCGAAAGACGGAACGATCTCGCGGGCATTGACCACTGTTCAAGGGTTTGTCATGAATCAGTTTTCACTTCATAAAGAGGATAGCTGGGATTTTCTTAAGTATATGCTTGAAGATGAAAACCAACAATTGTTGATCGAAGCAGGGAACGAATACGAGAGAAAGTTAGGAACTAGAAATCCGGCATCCTTGGCCGTGATCGAAAGCGACTATATCCAATCATCCGCTATTTTATCATCACTGAGCGAGCTCAGTTCCGAGTGCGAACCGTTCCCCAATATTCCCGAAGGACCGATCTGGTACAATTACACAACAACCGTGTTCCAGGCGATATTCTTTGGGGATCAAAGCGGCGAATGCGACGCAGAAATTAAACTCGCCGAGCTCGCCGATAAGATCCGCGATGATGTCCGGCTGATGAATTATCACGCCGATCAAATAGAGCTCCCTTCGTGGGTCATTCCGGCAATCATTGGAGGACTGTTGGTTTTATTGATTGGCTTCTTCCTCTGGAAAAGAGCCAAAAACAGGAATAAACCAAGATACTTAAGATTGCCCTCATGGAAAGAAACATTGATCGCTTGGGGCCTGATGACACCGCTATTGATATTATTGTTGGTCTTCTATGTTTATCCGATCATTCATAATTTTTATCTGTCATTGACAGACTATAGCGGTATCAATCTACGCGACTATGGCTTGATTGGTTTTTCGAATTACAAGGACGTATTTGTCGCCGGACTGGACGGATTGATATCGATGGTCATCTGGACAATCACTTTCGCAGTCGCGGTTGTGACGGTGTCGTTTGTCTTGGGAACATTATTGTCGACTTTGCTTCAAAAAGCGGGAATGCGGATTGCGAGAATCTACCGAATCGTCTTCATTCTTCCTTGGGTGATTCCGACAGTGATCACGCTCCTTATGTGGCAAGGGTTGCTCGAAACGGAGAACGGACTTGTCAATCAGATTTTGGGAGTGATCGGGATCCCGAACATTCCTTGGCTCTCACATCCGGTGGTAGCCAAACTGTCGACAATCCTGGTGATGACTTGGTTTTCCTTCCCTTATTTTATGGTGATTGCGAGCGGACTCTTACAAGCCATCCCCAAAGACTATTATGATGCTGCCAAAGTGGATGGCGCAAGCAGCGCTTATATTTTCTTTTCCATCACTTTACCGTTGGTATTCAAAGCTTTGATTCCGACATTGATCATGTCGTTCATCATGCAATTCAATCAATTTGGTGTGTACATCTTGACCGCTGGTGGACCCGCAGCTGATAAAATCGGCGCACCGGGATCCACCGATCTTCTCATCACTTATGTCTTCAATACCGCCTTCAATACCAATCGCTATGCCGTGGCGGCGACCTATTCCGTGTTGATCTTTGTCTTCGTCGCGCTGTTTGCGGTTGTATCGATGCGGATCACCCGAAAGGTGGCGGAAAGCTGATGAAGAAAAATAAAGCGCGACTAGCCAAAGTAATCATGCATCTGTTTTTGATTTGCCTGCTGATTGTGACCATCACTCCGTTTGCGTATATCATCATGATTGCTTTTGGGAAGAATATTGTCGGCACGTCCGCGACCATACCCAAGGAATTCACCTTGCAAAACTTCCAAAGATTGTTTACGGAAACTAAGTTTATCCATTGGCTAGGAAATTCACTCATCATTTCGCTATTCACAATGGTTGTTGCGACGCTGTTTGTGAGCATTACGGTTTATGTATTTTCCCGTCTCCGTTTCCGCGGGCAAGGAAAGTTGTTTCAGTTCATCCTTCTCATCCAGATTTTCCCTTTGACGCTCTCCATGGTGTCGATCTTCCGGATTTTTGTGACACTGGGGATCTTGAATGACCTAAAAGGACTGATTATTGTGAACTCGACGATTTCCTCGGCCGGATTAGTGTTGCTGGCAAAAGGTTATTTCGATACGATTCCTTATGAAATCGACGAGGCGGCAATGATGGACGGCGCGACGAAATTTCAAACGTTGGTGAAAGTGATCCTTCCACTTGCCAAACCGATGCTTGCCGTAGTTGCGATTCAAAGTTTCGTTATCGCTTATAACGAATATGCGATCGCTTCCACGGTGATGACCCAAGGACTGGATACCATGCCGCTTGCGGTGGGGCTCCAATCGATGATTACCGGCCAGTACGGCACCAATTGGAGCCTGTACTGCGCTGCCGCACTCTTGGGATCGGTTCCGATGATCTTACTTTTCTATTCGTTACAAAAATACTTTATTGGGGGTTTGACCGAAGGATCGGTCAAATTCTAAGGAGACAACAATGGATAAGACAGCCATACTGCATATATCCAGCGGAAACTATTGTTATCCAATCGGGTGCGATACGCTCCGGGTGCGGATTCGGGTGCGGCGAAGTGAGACAGAAAAAATAATCCTTTTCTACAAAAATCAATACAATCATTCACCGCATTTCTTTCAGGTAGAGATGCCTCGGTTGTTGGAAGATCAGGATTTCACTTATTATGAAAGTCCGATTCAAATTCCCGAAAAACACTTCAAATATTACTTCCAAATTTATCCCAAAGCGGGGGAGCCGCTTTACTATGCTTCCGATGGCATCGTCGATGAACCAAAGCCGGAAAACTTCTTTTATTATCCGGCCATTAACAAAGATCAGATTTGGCAATTGCCGGATTGGGCAGAAGGAGAATCCATCTATCAGATTCTAGTCGATCGTTTTTTTGACGGAGATCCCGCCAATAATCCCCCCATTGTCAAACCGAGACAGACTCTTCCTGACCGTGAAACCTATTATGGCGGTGATTTTGCCGGCATTATCCAAAAAATGGAATATCTCAAGTCTTTGGGAGTAAAAATCATTTATTTATCGCCGATTTTCCAATCGCCAAGTTATCACAAGTACGATATCTCTGATTATTATGCCATCGAAACCATTTATGGTGGAAAAGAAGGACTCAAACAACTGGTGAAGACGGCGCATAAAGAGGGAATGAAGATCGTTCTGGATGCCGTCTTTAACCATTGTTCCAGCGAGCATCCATTCTTCCAAGACGTTTTATCTAACCAAACACAATCGCCTTATTGTTCTTGGTTCCGGATCGATAGTTTTCCGGTTTCCTTGGAAAAAGGCAATTATGATAATTTTGCAAACGAAGTGCCTACCATGCCCAAATGGGAGACCACGAATCCAGAAGTCATCGAATATCTTACGAATCAAGCCGTTTATTGGATTCGAGAAGCCGATATCGATGGATATCGCTTTGATGTGGCTGATGAGATCAGTCATCGATTCTGGCGAGCGCTTCACGAGAAGATTCGCCACGAAAAGCCAGAGGCATTGCTGATTGGCGAGATCTGGAATCATGCATGCGCCTGGCTGAATGCCGCCGAACTCGACACCGTGACCAACTATAAATTCCGGCAATACCTGTTGGCATTGCTGGAAGAAAAAATCACGCCTGATCGCTTTATCCATCTGATTCAGCGCAACAAGAGCTTATATCAAACGCCCGCAACTCATTACCTCATCAATCTAATGGGAAGTCATGACACCTTAAGACTCGCAACCGCCTTGAACAATGAGAAGAAGCATTACCTGGCACTCTCGCTGCTTTATTGTTTCGAAGGCATGCCGCTCCTTTATTATGGTGATGAGATCGGATTAGAAGGCGATGTCGATCCCGACAATCGCCGGGCCATGCTCTGGGACCAACCCGAAAGCGAAGCTCAAGCAATGTTTCGTCACATTGCGAAGTTTCGCTCCGAATCAATGATTTTGAAAAAAGGCGAGTCAACGTTTTTGGAAGGTCAGCCGACGAGTGTGCAATTTTTAAGAACGTTTGACAAGGAATCGATTCTGGTAGTCGCAAACATCGGGACTACCACGCTCAAAATCGATCAACGCCAATTTTCTTATCTCATCGGAAAGGCGCATATTGAAAAATCTGGCTACTTTGTGCCACCGATGTCGCTTGCTTTATTTTTAGTAAATCAATCCAACCAATAGGATGAGATAAAAGGAGGATTTGAATAAAATGCAAAGATTGTTTCGATTTGTAGCATTTTCACTGCTTGCATGCCTGACTTTCGGTGGGCTGGTTGCCTGTAATGATGATACAACAGCCGCAACCGACGTCACCACGACCACAGCAGCGCCCACTTCAAGCGGAGATACAACAACAACCGCAACCGAGGCGCCCACGACCGCCAACACCAGCCCGTATTTTCTAGCGGGAAATTTTTCCGGTTACGTCGCGAATGACGAGGATTTTCGGATGACCGAAATCCCTGATCGGGCCGGTTGGTATCAGATCACGGTGTCTTTGACAGTAGACAACCGCGACAACGCCTATGATGGTCACTATTACAAAGTGACCGATGGCACCTGGACCACCTGCTATGGCACGGATAATTACGCGCTTCAACCGGCACCGGCTTCACCGACCGGTGGAGGGTTGGGATCGATCTGGGTCTATGATAACATGGAACTCACGGTTTTGTTTGATTCCAACACCCTCACCATCTATGACAATTCCATGGAACGAGAACTCGAAAACCCAGTGATTTACGGCGATTTCTCCAATTGGTCGTTATCGGATGAAGCCGCTGTCGTTTTGACGGAATCAGATGATGACAACTTATTTGTCGGGTCTTTGACATTGCCGGCATATACCGGAAGCGATGAATTAGGATATTCCTTGGCTGTCTGCTTGTCGGAAAAGTATTATGTCTGGCAAGGAAGTGGCTCTTGGGGAGCAAACGATCAATATCTCTTTGACGGCAGTGCCGGCGGCATGGGACTGGTGTCTCATTTAAAACCGGAAGTTGAAACGACGTATGACCTCGTCTACAATGCCACCACCCATATCACCACCGTGACTGTGACGTTGGCAGAACCGGTGATTTATGGCGATTTCTCCAATTGGTCGTTAACGGATGCGGCCGCGGTCGTTTTGACCGAATCGGATGATGATGAGAACTTATTTGTCGGCTCTTTGACATTACCGGCTTATACCGGAACCGATGAATTAGGATATTCCTTGGCGGTCTGCCTGACCAAACAACTCTATTTCTGGGAAGGCGTCGGTTCTTGGGGAGCTGGTGAACAATATCTCTTTGACGGCAGTGCCGGCGGCATGGGACTGGTGTCTCATTTAAAACCGGAAGTTGAAACGACATATGATCTGGTGTACAATGCCATCACCCATATCACCACCGTGACTGTGACGTT
>Ga0265294_10000632_pt1 | contig 47021 bp, 32 predicted proteins | sample MunlanPumphouse3_FD_192504 | JGI IMG/M metagenome (GOLD analysis project Ga0265294, IMG submission 192504) | Groundwater microbial communities from a municipal landfill in Southern Ontario, Canada - Pumphouse #3 | ecosystem: Environmental > Aquatic > Deep subsurface > Groundwater | place...
ATAGGATCATCAGCAAGTCCAGCGATACCTGCAATAACAGTTTCCTGTTCATCCATGAAGTTATCAGGATAAGTAACATGTTGTATCATTCCACCATCTTGAACTGTTCCGTATTCTGCCATAAGAGCTTCAGCACCACGGAGATCATCTTCGCTCTGTGAAACTGTACCGGTTACAATACCGATATGAAAAGTTGCAGAATCAGCAGCTTTTTCAGCTTCCGCATTAGCAAAAAGACAACCTGCTGCAATAACTAACATTAACAGCAATATTGAAAATTTTTTCATAATAATTCCTCCCAGAATTTTAAGTTTATTTTATTCTAAATGTTAAATTGTGGTTTTGCAAGTGTATAAATAGAAAACATGCACAAAATGTATATATATACTAAATTTGTGTTAATAAAATAACATAAATTTCACTATAATGAACAACATTTATAGCTATATCAACAACTTGTGTTTTGAATAAATATTAATATCATTAAGTGGTATTTAATATAATAAGTAGTATTAAGTAAAAAAATATGCAATTACAGTTCTTTTTCTTTAAGATTTTGTGTTAAAATAAACTCATAAAAGGAAAAAATATGGATAAGAATTTTTATTGGGGAGTAGCTACTTCATCCTATCAAATTGAAGGGAATTCGGGAAAGAAGGGAAAGGATATCTGGGATGAATTTTGTAATCAAGAAAATAAAATTATAGATAGTTCTTCTGGAAAAATAGCTTGTGATCATATAAATAGATATAAAGAAGATATAACTCTTATGAAAAAATTAGGAATCACCTCCTATCGTTTTTCAATAAGCTGGTCTAGGATTTTTCCAAATGGTGAAAAAGAAATAAATGAGGAAGGAGTTCTTTTTTACCATAATCTTATTGATTGTTTAATAGAAAATAAAATTACTCCCTTTATTACTGTTTTTCACTGGGACTTGCCTTATGCTCTTCATCTTAAAGGGGGATGGTTAAACTCTGATTGTGTAAAATGGTTTTCTGATTATTGTGCGTTTGTTTCCAAAGAGTATTCAGACAAAGTTAAATATTTCATTACCATGAATGAACCTCAGTGTTTTGCCGTTTTAGGTTATCAAACGGGTGATTTTGCTCCAGGGTTAAAAGTTTCCCTTTCTGAACAATTTCAAATTATTCATAATATTTTATTAAGCCATGGAAGTGGAGTAAGAGCTTTAAGAGAAAATGCTAAGCAAGGGCTTTGTATAGGATATGCTCCTACAGCTGAGGTTGCTATTCCAGAAACTGATAGTAAGGAAGATATTGAAAGTGCACGAAAATGCTATTTTGATTGTCAGGAAGTTTCAAATCCAAAATTTCTATGGAATGTTTCAATTTTTAGTGATCCAATTTTTTTGGGAGACTATCCAGAAAAATACTACATTAACTATAAGAATTATTTACCCAAAATAACAAAAGAAGCTTTAAATTTAATTTCTACACCAATTGATTTTTTGGGTCAGAATATTTATAACGGTTATCCAGTTTCAAGCGATGGAAAAGGTGGTTATAAATATGGTCAAAGAAAACAGGGTTATGACCATACTGATATGGGTTGGCCCATAACTCCTTCAAGTCTTTATTGGGGGCCTAAATTTCTCTACGAGAGATATAAAAAACCAATTATTATTACTGAAAATGGGATGGCTAACGCTGATATTGTATCTCAAGATGGAAAAATACATGATTCTAATAGAATAGAATTTTTAAACCGTTACATTGGTGAGCTTTTAAGAGCAAAAAAAGACAATGTTGATATTAGAGGTTATTTTTTATGGTCCTTATTAGATAATTTTGAATGGAATAGTGGGTATTCAAAAAGATTTGGTATAGTTCATGTAGATTATGAAAATCAAAAAAGAACGATTAAAGATAGTGGATATTGGTATCAAGACTTCATAAAAAATAATTTAATAATCCATTGAAGATAAAGATAAACTTACTTAATTCAAATTGTAGTTCTTGCTTTCAATTAGTGTAATATTGTTTTCACGATATTCATATCGAGAAAGCGTGAGTTCTTTTGTTATTCCATCAATTTCCCCAATACAAAAGGTTGGAACGCTTTCAAATTTACTTGTGCTACCACTGAAAGATTCAATATTTATTTGGTAGGTTCCGTTTTCAAAATAATAATCAGCATCCCCATTATGTTGGTGTCCACAAAAATAGATGCTAACATCGTTTTCTTTCATAAGGTGAAGGATATAAGCCTTTTCTTCTTGGCTAGCAAGTGCAAAATAGGTATAAACGTTTAGATTCCCATATAAAGGATAATGGGCTAAAAATATTTTTGGATAATCGCTTGTTGTAACTGCTTCTTTTAGTTTTTTAAGCTGAGTTTGTCCAAAACTTCTTTGTGCATTGTCTAGGCAATAAAATTCAACACCGGAAGCACTAATAGTATAATAAGGTGTTTTATTAGTTGTTTCCATCCAAGGTTTGCGCCATCGATTATTTCCTTTAATATCATGATTTCCAACTATTTCAAAGATTTTATCTTCAGTTAAAGGATTCAATTCATTGCAAAATTCTTTATATGCAGAATATTCATTTTTCTCACCATTATCAGAAGTGTCTCCAAGGTTTAGAGCAAAGTCAAAATTAATATCATTATCATTAATCCAATTTTTGAAAACATCCATGTCCATATTATAAACTCTTGAATCATCATCTCTTCCTGTATGGAGATCAGAAAATAAAAGAAAAGTAGAATCTTGACCATCTTCTTTTATTTGAGTTGTATCTTCAAAATTGCTGTCTATCCAAGCAAGTCCTCCATCTAAAGTACAAGAGGTAATTAAGATAAATATTATTACTAATATAGATAGAAATTTTTTCATCCAATTCTCCAAAACATAAAAATTCCGTATTGATAGGCGCAGGTGAAAATGTTTTCTGTCAAAAAATCAGAAAATAGTAATTGGGATATTAATTTTAAATCTAAATCTTCTGTAAGTTTTATTTTCACATTTTCACCAATAATTAACCCATGAGCTTGTCCGGAATACCAAAAATTGGTGTTAGTAGCTGCAAAAAGATTAATGCTAATTGGGTTCCAATTAAAACCAAGTGTTACGTTATAAGAAGGCAAAATATTAAAAAGTTTCTTGGGTACTTCATCAATTGAAAGTAGTGAAAACTGTAAGCCTGCCTTAATGTCTAATGAAAAGAAATTTTTATTTTGGGAGTAGGCTGCTGACATAACTAAATCATATTGGTTAAACAAATCTTTAGAATTTCTATAATGGGTGGTAAATTGAAGGAATGGAAGTTGATAGTTAGATGTTATGTCAAAGAAAGGAGAATTGAATTGCGTTATAATATCATAATTCTCTCCATTTATACTTGTTTCAATGGAGAGTTTGTTGTTGCTTAATTCTTCTTCATAAAAAGAAACCCCAGTTCCAATAGAAATTGCATACAAACATGAGGTCATTAATAAACATAGAAAAAATGAGAAAAGATTTTTTTTCATTTGAAACTATTTAGTTTTCTTTGGTGGCATGGGGATTCCAGGATTTTCAAATAATTCTTTGATTCCGCCAAGAGAGCTTAAAACAGCACTTGATTCATATGGCATGAATACCATCTTAGTGTCTTTTCCCTCAGCCATTTTTCCAAAAGTTTCAATATATTTGATAGCTATCAAATATTGAAGGTAATTTTCTTGAGTTCCTAGGGCAGTTTTAACTAAATCAATAGCTTTTGCTTCTCCTTCGGCTTTTAAAATTGTTGATTTTTTTGAGCCTTCAGCTTCATTTATCTTTGATTGTCTTACACCTTCAGCTTCTAAAATGGCTGATTGTTTGTTTCCTTCAGATATAAGAATTGCAGCACGTTTTTCCCTTTCAGCGCTCATTTGTTTTTCCATCTGTCTTCTTGTTTCTTCTGGTGGAATAATATCCTGAAGTTCAACTCTGTTTACTTTAATTCCCCATTTATCGGTTGCTTCATCAAGAATTATTTGAAGTTTGTTATTAATGGTATCTCGACTAGTTAGAGATTCATCAAGTTCAAGTTCACCGATTACGTTTCTAAGAGTTGTTTGAGTAAGTTTTTCAATTGCAATTGGATAATTCACAATTTCGTATATTGATTTATTTGGTTCAATAACTTGAAAATAAATTACTGCATCAATTGCTAAGGTTACGTTATCTTTGGTAATTACGTTTTGTTTTGGGTAATCAAGAACTTGTTCTCTTAAATCTACAAATCTGGATTTTCCAAGAGCTAGGTTTCCATCTTTATTAACTACTTTCAATTCTGGAACAGATTTTGCTTTATCTAAGAACGGAATAAGATAATTAACTCCACTATAAAGAGTTTTGTGATATTTTCCTAACCGTTCAATAACCATTGATTTTGATTCAGGTATAATCTTTATTCCCATCAAAACTGTAATAACTACTAAAATAATTATGGCTATTAAATATTCCATAAAATCCTCCCTAAGTTTTGTTCTAGATTCTTATTTCTTTATAACAATAAGTTTGTTTCCATCAATTCTTTGGATAACAACTTCATTCCCTTTTTTTAGTTCTTCCTGCATGCATCTAGCTTGCCAAATAGATCCGTTTAATTTTACGGTTCCTTTTAGGTGATCAATATCTTCGGCAGCTACAGCCACAGTTCCAATCATTGCAATGGCATTGAATTTTTCTTTTCCATCTTTTTTATAAATAACAGGTTTAAGATAGATGAAGAATATTATGAATACAGCTACAAACAAAAGCAATTGAATAGTTAAGTTGTTCCACAAAAGGGACAATAAAAAGGATACAAAAGCACCGGCTGAAAGCGAAAGGAAGAAAAAAGCTGGAGTAATCAATTCTATAAAAAAGAATACAATAGCAAGTACTAGCCAAATATATGATAATAATTGCATAACCACTCCTTTATTTTATAATAATCTTTTTTTTATCTTACTTTCAAATTATATCATCTAACGCAAGAAATTAAAAGAAGAATAAAATTTGTATCTATAGGATTTCTTTACTTTCAATGTCCATGAAATAGTTGTAGGTATCAAGTTTTAATTGTCCACAGGCATCTTGGTCACAGGCAATTATTGCTTTTGGATGAAGTTGCAAGGCACTGCATGTCCACATTTGACTTACTGCTCCCTCAACTACTGCTTGAAGGGCAGGAGCTTTTGCATGTCCATTAATTAAAACTATTACTTGTTTTGAGTTCATTACTGTTTTAACTCCGACTGTTAAGGCTTTTGATGGCACTTGACTTACATCAAAGTCAAAAAATCTTGAGTTAACTATTTTAGTATCGAGGGTAAGGCTCTTTACTCTTGTAAGACTTGAGAGTGAACTGAAAGGTTCATTAAATGCAATATGGCCATCTTGGCCAATTCCTCCTAAGAATAGGTCTATTCCTCCAAAAGAGGCTATTGCTTTTTCATAATCTTGGCATTCTCTTTCAAGGTTTTCTGCCATTCCGTTAAGAATGTGAACATTTTCTTGTTTTATATCAATGAAGTTAAAGAAGTTTTCCCACATGAAGGTCCAGTAGCTTTGTTTGTGAGTTTTTTCAAGTCCAACATATTCATCCATGTTAAACGTAACAACATTTTCAAAGGAAACTTTTCCAGTTTTATTTAATTTGATTAAATTCTTATAGGTTCCAATTGGAGAAGAGCCTGTAGGAAGTCCAAGTACAAAGGGTTTAGCTTTTGTAGGTTTAAAATTATTAATGGTTTCAGCAATGTAATTTGCTGTCCATTTTGACATTTTTTCGTAATCTTTTTGAATAATAACTCTCATAATAATACCTCCGGTGATTGTAAATTAATTAATTTCATTTATTATTCCACCACAAAGAATATAGCCTTCTTCGTCATAAACTACCAGTGATTGTCCTGTGGTTGGAGCTTTTTGTTTGATTTCAAATTCAAAAGATAGTCTTTCTCCATCAAAACTTAAAATCCCCGGTTTTTCACTTCCAGTTGATCTTATTTTTGCAAAGGCTTTTATTGGGCTATCAATTTTATCAATGCTTACCCAGTTGATTTGATTTGCAAATACTGTTTTATGATCTACTTCCTCTTTTGTTCCTACTACTACTTCGTTTGTTGCTACTCGAAGTTCTAGAACGTAGAGAGGCTCAGTATAAGCTATTTTAAGGCCACGCCTTTGTCCTATGGTGTAATTCCAAAAGCCATCATGATGGCCAAGAATTTTAGAATCCATGGTTATTATATTGCCTTCTTTTGGCTTTACATCAAGGAGTTCAACATAAGGCCCTGAGTAAAAGTCTTGACTTTCACTTTGGTCTTCTTTATGTAAATTTAAAGTTTTATCAATTTCTCTTACTTCTTGTTTTGTCATTTCACCTAAAGGGAAAATAGTTTTAGAAAGTTGTTCTTGAGTAAGTTGATATAAGAAGTAGCTTTGATCTTTCTTTTTATCAACTGCTTTTCTAAGGCAATATCTTTCATTTTTCTTTTCAATTCTGGCATAATGGCCGGTGGCGATTTTGTCAAATTCAAGGTTCATTTCTTTTGCTTTTTCAAGTAAAAGACTGAATTTTATTCGTTTGTTACAGAGTACACAAGGGTTTGGTGTTCTTCCTGAGAGGTATTCACTTTTAAAGTTTTTTAGGACAATTTTTTCAAAATCGTCTGATAAATCAATCATATGGGCGCTAATACTGAGTTTTTTGGATAATTCTTCTACTTCGTTTTTAAGCTTATTGGGATCAGCTTTAAAGCAGGCGTTGCGACCTTCTGTTCCTTCTTTTTCAGTTCCCCCTTTCCAAAGAAGCATGGTAGCTCCTTCTACTTCAAAGCCTTGCTTTTTTAAAAGCCAAGCACTGACACATGAGTCAATTCCTCCGCTCATTCCAAGTAATACTTTCATTCAATTCTCCCAAAAATAATATTGCAACTCATAATAACAAATAATTTGATGGCAAACAACAATAATCAAAGTTGTTTTTTAATTAACCTTCTTTTAATAATTTCAAAAAAAACCCCTTATGCTGAATTTATTTGTCCAACATAGGGGGGTATACCTCATCTTTTCGTAAAAAGACAGTAGGGTAGTTTATTTAAAAAGAATCGCAATATATCTTGGTTTTCTTCCAATCTTTTCCCTCGAAATGGAGGTACTTCTCTGAAAGAGCGCCAGTAGGACAAACATTGACACAAGCCATACAGGAAACACAGGCACTTTGGTCCATAAGCTGGTTCAAACCGGCAACAACAACCGTTTGTGAACCTCTATTAGCAAATCCGATGTTTTTCATTCCTGCAACTTCTTCACAGGCACGTACACAGCGACCACAAAGAATACACTTATTAGGATCGTATGCTATGACCGGACTTGAATCATCGATAGGCATAGTTTCTGGATTCTCATCATACCTAGTGGCATCGACACCATATTTTCTTACCATAGCTTGTAATTCACAGCTAGTGAATATGTTTGCAACACCCTTTGAACAGGTAAGGCATGAATGATTATGGGAAGCCAAAACGAGTTCTAGAATTACCCGTCTACATTCAATTAACTCTTGGTCTTCGGTAATGATAACCATTTTATCTTCAACATGGGTACAACAGGAAGGGGTGAGGTCTCGTCTACCTTGAATTTTTACAAGACATAATCTGCAGACACCTGCTTCAGATAATTCTTCATGATAGCAAAGATGGGGAACTTCAATTCCGTTCTCTAGGCAAACCTGCAAAAGGTTCTGGCCTTTCTCTGCTACTACCTCTTGACCATCAATGGTAAGAGTTACATAGGTTTTATCAGGTGAAGCAGCCTCATCTTCATCAAAGAATGATGGGAAAAATCCAAGTTTTTCGGCAATATCGGCCAAAGGATAACCCTCATCAGACTGGGGTAGAGAGGTGCTTTCAAATGGATGAGTCAAAACAACCCCATTATCCATGGTGAAATTACCAGTTCCAACTGTAGAGAGGACTGTTACTATATTTTTGTCATTAAAAACTTTTTTAACGCACTGTAACCCGTTTTCACAAATTAAAGGGATAATGACTGTTGCCCTATCATACATCTCCTTTTTCTTTGGGTCAGCTCGATGGTTTTCTACAAGGGTCAATGTACAAGCAATGCTTATAAGGTCTTTTCCGATGACATTATATCCATCGGCCTTTAGCATTTGTGCCAAAGTTTCCATTGCCTGACTACCTCCGACTCCACACGAAACAACACAGGTGTTACAACTGATAATGGCGATTTTATCATCTTTATTCAATTGATTTTTTAAATCATTATAGCTCCTCGAGCGAAAAGAAATAATCATTATTTAGCCTCCTTGGTTGGCAATTCACTAGCAGAATCCTTACGAACTCCAGTGAAGGTCTCGAAGGATTGCCCAACTTCTTGTTTGTAGGTATCGTACGGTATGGTAATCTCTAGGGTTTCCTTTTTTGCATCTTCAATCATAAGCCCTACATCTACGGTTGTCTCAACAACCTTATAGCCTGGGAAAAATCTTTTAATATTTGATGTTCCTGCACTGCATCCCATCGATAAAATTGTATTTATATCGCTTGAGACTTTTGCAAACCCCAATTTTGGAGTACATGCAGTTGGAACCAAAAACCCGTCTTTCACATTGAATCCATCCTCACGTAGCTTAATAGCAAGTTTTTTCATTCTTACTTGGCCGCCACTTCCGGCAACCCTAACACAGGTTTCACAACCTACCAAGGAAATAATATCATTATCTTTATCTAATTCTTTCTGGATATCTTCATAGCTAATTGCTTTCGTAAATATCATGTCCATTCTCCTTTTTTTATGATTTTGCCAGAGCTTCTTCATACTCATTTCTAAAGTATCGCAAGGTACTTAAGACTGGATTAGCTGCGGTTTTACACAAAGCACACAATGCTGTTTTCTGAATGACTCGAGCCAATTGTTCAAGTTTTTCAATATCATCAGGTTTTCCTTTCTTTGCACAAATCCTATCTAGAATCTGTAGCATCTGCTTTGTTCCTTCTCGTCCAGGAATACATTTTCCACAGGCTTCTTCTTTGCAAAATTCCATAAAGAACCGAGCGATATCGACTGCAGATTTATCATCACAAATAACAATCAATCCACCACTACCCATAATTGCGCCATATTCTTGAAGTGTTTCATAATCCACGGGAACATCGATATATTCCAAGGGAATACATCCACCTGAAGGACCGCCAAGCTGTGCAGCTTTATAATGCTTTCCTTCTATCACACCTCCAGCGATTTCTTCAACAATAGTACGAAGAGTAGTTCCAATAGGAACTTCCACACAACCAACATTGTTGATATCTCCGGTTACGGAGAAAACTTTTGTACCTGGACTCTTTTTTGTACCAAGACTAGAGAACCAAGAAGATCCTTTAGTTATAATCTGGGAAATATTAGCCAAGGTTTCTACATTATTTAGAATAGTAGGCTTTTCGTTTAGTCCCGCTAGGGCAGGGAATGGTGGTCGTGGTCGTGGATTTCCCCTACGTCCTTCTATCGAACGCATCAGGGCAGTTTCCTCGCCGCAAACAAAAGCTCCTGCACCTTCATAAACTTCTATATCGAAAGCAAAACCAGAACCCAGAACATCATCACCAAGTAAGCCGTAGAGCCTTGCAGCTCTGATTGCCTTGTTCAAAATTTCTACTGCCAAGGGATATTCTGCTCTACAATAGACAAAACCTTTGTGGGCATTGATGGCTTTTCCAGCAATAAGCATTCCCTCGATAATACTATGAGGGTCACTCTCAAGAACACTTCTGTCCATGTAAGCACCAGGGTCGCCTTCATCTGCATTACATAGGACATATTTGGTAGCATTGTCATTTTTGGAGGCAAATTTCCACTTTAGTCCGGTAGGAAATCCTGCGCCGCCACGTCCACGAATTCCAGATTGCAACACTTCTTCAATGATATCCTCAGCTGTCATGGCCGTAAAAGCCTTTATTGCACCTTGATATCCATCTCTTGCAATATAATCGTCTATCTTATTGGGATCGATAAGACCTCTGTTTCTCATAACACGTTGTTCTTGAAGCTTGAAAAATGGAATATCCTCGATGGCGGGAATAGAAGAATCCATAACAGCTTGTCCTGGCATTACTCCCTTATTTTTCTTTCGTTCTTTGATATCAGCTTCCTTGCCTCGAGCATAAGCATATTCAGCTACTACACGAAGTCCTTCAACATGTTCTTGTATGATTCTTTCCGCTTTTTTTCTATCAACATTTTGATAGATTATTGGTTCTTGACCAGGAACTTCTACTGTAATGAGTGGCTCTCTTGAACAAATACCTGCACATCCTGTAGTGATGATTTTGGTATTTTTTACACCATCTTGTTTCAGTTTTCCTTTTATGGCATTGAGCACATCGGTTGCTCCTGAGGCTATTCCACAGGTTCCCATGTGTACATAAATATTTGTTACAGTACAATTCTCAGATTCGGCTTTTTTCATCTTGTCCCGAATTTCGATTATATCTGTTGGCATTTTAATTTTCATTATTTTTTCTCCTACGACAAAATTCTTTATTTGTATTGGGCCAAAATTCCATCTACACTTTCAAGGGTAACCTTTCCATATATTTTGCCATCGACAACTAATACGGGAGCAAGGCCACAGGAACCGAAACATCGGGCTTTTTCAAGAGTGAAACGTTCGTCTTTTGTACTTTCACCAATGTTTATACCCAAATCATGGGAAATCTTTTCTGCTATCTCTTTTCCGCCCTTTACGTAACAAGCGGTTCCGAGGCAAATTTGTATTCTATGTCGGGCTTTTGCTTTCATTGAAAAGAATGAATAGAAAGTTACCACACCATATATTTGGTTGGCAGGAATTCCTGTCTTTTCTGCGATTCTTGCTTGCACACATACGGGAATATAGCCCAAAAGCAACTGTACTTTTTCCAATAAAGGAATTAAATTGCTCTGATTGTTTCCACATTTCTGTATAAGTGCATCAAGTTCTTCTATCTGAGTAGTCGAAAAATTTTCCAGACTGTCAGCATTCATATTTTCTACCTCCTAAAATATTCAATAACGTAATCGTTAAAATTTTAAAAAAGAGAGAGGTTATATTACCTGTCCCTTATAATTTAATCACATCTGTTTCTTTAAAAGAATCAGAATATCAGTAAACAAAGGCTCTTCTTCCTTCGTGACTGCAATGGAAAGCAACGAAGACTCGATGGCTGGGTAATCGTAAGATATTCCTTTCAAAGCATTTTTTAATTTCTGGACAAAAGAGAGAACAAGCGTATCGGTAATGACTTTCACTTCATCAATATGACCGTCGACTAAGTTCAGCCCCAACCAAAACTCTCCCCAAGGATAGCCTTTCTCAAAATGTACTTCAAAAGAGGGGCTTTCACCAAAGGTCCATTGCCAGGAAGAATATTTTTCATAGAGATTAGCTAATTTCGGGTTGGAAAAATTCTCGGATGAATAACTTTTAATATCCAAACATTCTCCATATTCTTTCTGAAACGACATAATAAGTCTTTGCTGCATTTCTTCAATGGTTATGTTTTTCTCAATTGAAGCCAAATTCATAACTCTCGAGGAAACAGATTTGATTCCTTTTGAAATGATTTTATGGTTTGAAGGTGTAAGATATTTTGATAGATGTGTCAAATCAGCACTTACAAGCAAAGTTCCGTGATGAAAGGATGAGTTTTCTCCATAAAAATAGGCATTGCCAGAAAATTTTTTACCGTCTATAAGCAAATCATTTCTTCCAGAAAATGCCGCAGAGAAACCAAAGGAGTTTACTGCTTCGAGAATCACTTTCATCTGTCTTTTTTGGTCATATAGTGCATTATTCGCGATAAAGGTAAAATTTAAGTTACCTTTATCGTGGAACACTGCACCTCCACCTGACAATCGCCTTACAAGTTTAACTCCATCGGTTTCAACTTTATCCAAATCACATTCTTTCCAGGGATTCTGGTTACTTCCGATAACAATAGTATCGTTGTTTTGCCAGAGATACATGAGAATTGTATCTTCATGTATATTAGAGAAAAGATATTCTTCAAGTGCAAGGTTGAACCAAGGATCGTTGCTTTCTGACAGAACTATCGAACTATTCTGCCTTTTCAATTTCTATGAGTTCCTGTCCGATTTTTATCTGAGTTCCTTCAGTTACAAAAACGTTAGTTACTGTACCGTTCATCTTAGATTTGATGATGGTGTTTCCCTTTACCGATTCAACCTGGAGGATTTTATCTCCGATTTTAATTTCGTCATTGACTTTAACGGAAATTTTTCCAACTTTTCCTTGCTTTGCATTTTTAGTCAAGGACTCTAAAATTATTTTTTTTGTCATATTTTTTACCTTTTGTTGCAGAAGATTTAGTTATCTTTTGATTCATTTCACACTTTGCCTGGAATTTAGTTTTCCAGGCAAACAAAAATACATGTATTGCTACCAGATACCATCCCATCAAAAAGATGAGTTTCTAGGAAAATCTTAAGCAAAATCCTTTTCAAATTCATCAAGGGATTTCTTAAGCATAGTTACACTATAAGCCATAGAAGGACCACCGCCAAAAGCTACAGAAACCATGGCAGCCTGGAGAATTTCATCTCTTTTGGCACCGGCCTCAAGAGCCTTGTAGGTATGATATACGATACAGTAGAGACAGCGATTGTAACATGCGATACCAATACTAATTAATTCCTTTGTCTTTACATCCAAAGCACCATCGGTATAGGTAGAACCTAATAGTCCCATAAAACCTTCAATTGAATCTTTAGTCGCATCCATTTTGCTGAATTCGTCCAAACCATTTACAAAATCGTTTAACATTTCTCTTGGATTTTCTTGCATTATTTACACCTCTTTTAAAAATTATTTTAGCGCTAAATACTTAACGAGTTACGTTAACATTTTTTTGGGCATATGTTCAATATAAAAAAAACAGAATATATAAAATTTATAGATATTTTTTTATCAAATAAGAATAAAAATATAAAAGATATAAAGGCTCTTTTATTTCTAAAATCATTATTTGTAATTGTTAGCTGAAAACTAGTTAAAAAGAATCTTTACAATAATTCCTATCGGGAGGAACATCCTAATAAAGTTAAGAAAGAAAAAGAAGAAAATGTAGTATCAAGTACAAAATTTCTTGTTGAGGTTAAGTTTTTTGAACTCTGTTATAAAGCCAATTTTTTTACTGTAATATTTTTTTTTAATAAAATAAAACCTTGACATTTCTTTTGATTTCAAATAATATCACCTCTGTCAACGGGGCATTCTTTCGAGAATTGTTTTTCGTAGATATTTTGAGGGCGTAGCGAAGCTGGTTATCGCGACGGCCTGTCACGCCGTAGATCGCGGGTTCGATCCCCGTCGCTCTCGAAATGCTTCTTACCTTAGGGTAGGAAGTTTTTTTTTGCTCAAAATCATTTCTATGTAATTAGTATCCATATAATTTAGGTTTTGAACTTCAATGGTTTAAAAAAGTTCCTTGAAAACAGAAGATAGTTTTAATCTGTAGAAAATGTGCTTTCTATAAAGGATAAATGTCTATTTAATGAGTTTAAAATTATAAAAATAATATTCTTGTAAAAGCCAATATATTATCCTACAATCATTCTTGTAGTTTCATAGGAAAGGAATGTGAAAATTAAAAGCTTAAAAAAAAAAGGAAAAAAAGAAGTTTACCAAAATCATATAAGAACTAAAATTCTGAAATGGATGGTTTTTTTATGCATCTTTCAAGCTATTACAATTGGAATAACAACATACCTAATTAATTCAAAAACTCTAATAGAAATGGAAAAAGAAAATATTGAGGAGTTAACTGGAATAGTAAACAAAGACATCGACAGCAAGATAGATGCCATCAATGATATAGCTTTTGATTTGGCAATTAATCAAAGCTTAAAAGATAATCTTAATCAAACAAATCCATTGGAAATAAGTAGAGCTAAAGAATATATAGAAAATTTATTTTCTAATAAAGTAATAACAACTTCTGAAATTTCAGATATTTGCATAATTGATAAAGCAGGGAATATATATACTTCTAATTTACTTCTAAAACTTCCAAAAGGATTTGAATTTTCAGACTTTGAAGACTTTTCAGAAGTTGAAAAAAGAAATGGTGGTGTGGTTTGGTTAGATAATAATAATATATTAAGGGATTTCGCTGAAAATAGATACTCGAGAACCCCTTTTTGTGATTATGACATATCTGGTGCTTCGCTCATAAAGAGTTATGCACAGAAGCAGGATTTAGGCATTCTTTTTATTTTAATAAAGAAAGGTTTTTTCAAGGATTTAAAGTATTCAAGTTCAAAACTAAATAACATTCAGCTTTACTTAATATCACCGAATAAAAGTAAAATAATTAATATTTCCGAAACAGAAGGATCTTTAGATCAGGAAATACTAGAAAAAATCAATACAGAAACAAAATCAAGCATATTTATATTAGAAGGGACTAATAAGAAGTGGATTTCATACAAAATAAATGAAGCTACAGGTTGGACCTTTGTAGCTGTCTCATCAATTACTAATATTCGTAAAAGTTTTTCTTTCATGCTCAAAATTATGATTATAGTAATTATGATTTCTATTGTAATAAGTGTATATATTTCATGGAAAAGTACACAAAATATTACTAGAGGAATTAATGAAATGGTTAATAAAATGGAGGAAGTAGAGGGTGGTAATTTTGATGTAAAGGTTGATACAAAACGAAATGACGAAATAGGTTATTTAGCTAATGGTTTTAATGACATGGTTGAAAGAATTAATCAATTAATACGAACAACTTATGAACAAGAAATTTTAACAAAAGATGCACAGTTTAAAACTTTACAAGCTCAAATTAGCCCACACTTTTTATACAATACTTTGGATATGTTAAATTGGCGGTTGATAGAAAGCAACCAAATAGAATTAAGTAATTCAATCCAAGCCTTAGGACAATTATTGCAATATTCATTGTCCTCAAACTCAAAAGAAACACTTAGAAATGAAATAAAAAATGTAGATTGTTTTGTTACATTATGTAAAGAAAGCAAAGAAATAGATTATATAAAACAAATTGATGAAAGAATTAATTTGGACATGGTATTACCAAAGTTAACATTACAACCAATTGTAGAGAATTCCTTTATACATGGTTTTGAAAGAAGAAAAAAGGGGAATAAACTGACATTATCCATTTCATTAAAAATACAATATATCATTATTAAGATTGAAGATAATGGAATAGGAATGGAAGATGAAAAAACTGAGTTTTTATTAAAAAACACTTTGCCTGATAAAGAAAATAAATCCAATCATTTGGGGTTTAACAACATTATGAAAAGGTTAAAGATAATGTTTGGTGAGAATACCTCAGTTAAAATAACTAGTAAATTTGGATTAGGAACAGAGGTGAAAATTTACATTCCCAAGGATAAAATTATAATAAAATCGGAGATTAAAGAAAAATGAGAATAGTAATAATTGATGATGAAATAGTAATTTGCAAAGGCTTAGCTAAATTAGTAAAAAATTATTCCAAAGAAATAGAAATTGTTGGAATATATTCTGATTCAGAAGAAGCTAAGGAGTTATGCAATTGGAGCATAATAGATTTAATTTTTATGGATATAAACATGCCGGGATTAAATGGATTTCAATTACTTCAAGAAGTTAGAGATTTAGGATATAACCCTCTGTTTTTAGTAATAAGCGGGCATGCTGAATTTGAATTTGCTAGGAAAGCACTAAAAAATAGTGCTGTTGATTTTATATTAAAGCCAATAATTCCAGAAAAATTATATCAAGCTCTAGATGAAGCTGAAACATTACTCAAAAAAAAAGAAATTGATCAATTCCTAACAAATAATAAAAATTACATTGAATATAGCAAATTTGCTGAGTTTTTATTCGATACAGTTAACTATTCTTATGAGCAAATGGATAAACTTTTAGAAAATTTACAACTTAAAGGAAGTTTTTTTGTAATTGAATTGTTATATCTAAAAGAAGAACTTAATTTTCAAATAAAATCTTATGATGATAATACCCAAATCTTCAATTTTCTAGTGGGTACAAATATCTATTCAATTTTACTAGTAACTAAAAATCCTGATTACAATTCTGTACTAGATAATTTTAATACTGACATTAAAATTAAATTTCCAAATTCTAATAGAAGTTCTGAATATGTATCAAAAAATATTAAAGAAATACATCAATTATTTGCTAAAGGATTATGTGAATTATCAACAAAATATAATCAGAGTGATTTTGATAATAATAATAAACTAAACAACAATACTAAGGAAAAAAAATATTCCTCCATAATAAACCAAGCAATTGAAAAGATTTATAAATCCTATAGCAAACCATTATCGCTTTCCCAAATTGCTGATGACTTAGAAATCCATCCAACCTATTTATCAAATTTGTTTAAGAAAGAAACCAATCATACTTTTGTAGAATTTTTAAATACCTATCGTATAGAAAAAGCTAAAGAAGTATTAGAAGACCCCTTAGCAAAAATCTGGTGGGTTTCTGAAAAGGTTGGATTTGCAGATCAAAAATATTTCAGTCAAGTTTTTAAAAAAACTACCGGAATTACTCCTTTAGAATTTAGAACAAATTATTATTTTAATCATTGTTAATAGTAATTATAGTGTTTTTTAACCTTTTGGTTCCAATCATTTTTAGGATATAGTCAAAATAGATTAAGAAATGAAAAGAAATTATTGTTTCCTTTGTTTCTTATAAGAGTAGTTCAATCCAAACGTTTAAATTTTTCACCGTTGATTGTTAATCCAGAAAGAACTTTGAATTAACTCTGTAAATTTAGACAACATTAAATCAATGTTTACTTTTGTTCCAATATTTTGAATATTATAACTTTCGTCTTCTATTAATTTGCCTCTTTGTTCAAAATTTTGAGTTTCAACAGATAAATGAACTTTTTCAAAATTAACAATATTTGGTTCCTCTAAAACGTAGTAAGCCAAGATATCATGTAAGGGCATAAGTGGCTTGCCATCCATAGTAATGTGAGCCTTACAACAAGATTTGATAATTGAGGAAATCAAATTTCCAACATCATCATTTGCTAATTTCTTAGTATAATCCACATCAATATTTACTTGTTTTGTAACATCAAGAGGTACAATTCTTATATTAGAGATATTTGAAAAAACTATTCTTGCTGCTTCTGGGTCATTGAACATATTTGATTCAGCAAAAGGACTAACGTTACCTTGACACCTATATGCTCCACCCATAATTACCAACTCTTTCAGATTCTTACCAAAATTTGGATCTAACTTAATAGCTAAAGCAATATTAGTAAGAGGCCCAGTTCCAAGAACTGTATACTCTTTGGGATGTTTTTTAACAATTTCCATTAAATATAGTGGAGCTATTTTATCAGTGACAATTGTATTAGTGGTTACTTTTGAGGTAGTTTTATTATAAAATTCCTCAATTGAATCATCACACTTTCTACATCCAATTATTTTCTTTTGAACTAAAGGTTCTGAAACACCAGGATAGATTTTAACATTTTTTAAACCAATTTCATCTATTAGTTTCTTAGCAATCTTTCCTCTCTCTAAAGAGCTAATACGCCGACCATATGGTGTAATAGCTTTTAATTCATATTCCTTAGAATTTGCTATAGCAAATAAAGTTAACAAATCATCTCCAATTAAATCTGTGTCATAAATTAATTTCTTTTTCATTTTATTACTCCTTTAAACCAGTGGAAGAAATTCCTTGAATATAATACTTTTGAAGTGGAACTAAAAAGCAAATAGGAATTGCAATTGCAATTATTGTTGCTGCAAGAATTATTCCCCATTCTACTTTTTCTTCTCCAGTGAATTCTGAAATAGCAACCTGAACAACTTTATATTTCTTTTCCGATGCTGCAACTAAAGGCCATAAAAAGGCATCCCATTGTTGAATAAATGTCATTAAACTCGCTGAGATAATTACAGGTTTTGATAGTGGGGTGATTAATTCAAAAAATATTTTAAGTGTTCCAGCTCCATCTATAACTGCAGAATCAATAAGCGCTGAAGGAATATCTCTGAAGAATTGGGAATAAAGGAAAACTATCATTCCATTTGAAATCATAGGTAATATTAAGGCCATCCTAGTATTTAACAAACCCATATGTCCAACAGTCTTATATAGTGGAATAGCTATCATTTCAAAAGGAATCATGAATGAAAATAAGAAGAAACTAAATAATATATTCTTTCCTTTAAAGTTATATTTTGCAAAAGCAAAACCTGCTAATCCATTTACCACGAATCCCAATATTATTGTAGACAAAGATACAATTAGTGAATTAATTAAAGGCCTTAAGAATTGCCATCTAGTAAATAGGCTTTTATAACTATTTAATGAAAAGTTTTTAGGTATAAAAGTATAAATACTTAAGGGAGAAACATATCTGAAAATTTTAGAATCATCAGTTCTAAATGAATTTCCTAAACTCCATATAATAGGAAAGAGGGTATAAAGAACTAATAAAACTAATATTATAAAATAAATTATATTAAGAATTACTGTAAGTCTTGTTTTTTGCTTTACCATTTTTTTCTCCTAGTCTTCGTTTTTTAAAAAATGCATTTGTATTCCAATAATTATAAAAGTTATAAGCAATAGAATTGTAACAATGGAATAAGACCTACCATAATTTGCAAATTTGAAAGCTGCTCTATAAGCTTCATACATTAATGTATCAGTACTTCCTTGAGGACCGCCTCCAGTTAACATATAAACCGGAACGAAAAGGAATAGATTAATCATTGTATCGGAAATAATTACGAATTTTAAAGAGTTTTTCATCATTGGAATAGTAATGAAAAAAAGTTCTTGAAAATAATTAGTTCCATCAATTTTTCCAGCTTCGTAAAGACTTGGGCTTACATTTTGAAGACCAGCTAAAAGGAATATCATCCAATAAGCAACACCTTTCCAACAACAAATTATTATTATTAAAGTCAAGGCTTGATTAGGACTAGTTAAGAAAGGTTGTGGAGCAATCCCAAATTTTGCAAAGATAGAGTTTATTGGGCCTTGATTTGGACTTAAAAGCATATTCCAGATTGTTGAAGCGACTACCATATTAATAGCTACTGGAATGTATATTAAAGTTCTTGCTATCCTAACTGATTTAAAATTTCTATTCAGATAAATTGCCATTGCAATTCCTAGAATTATCTGAATTGGAGTAATAAAGATATTGAGTTTAAAAGTGACCCATAATGAATTAGTGAAAGTAGGATCATTGAATAAAAATTTATAATTCGTGAACCAGGCGAATTTTATAATTCCTCCCTTTGCTTTTACAAAAAAACTTCCTATTACTGAATAAAGTATTGGATAAATTTTGAACACCATTATTAAAATTAAAGCGGGAAGAACAAGAAGATATGGCTCTATCATTTTTTTATTTATTTTTTTACTTAACATTTATTATTTCCTAATTAGAATAACAAGGATGGTAAAAACCATCCTTGTAAAAATTTATTAATTCAATATATTACTTATAAATAGCAAGTTGTGCAGCAATAGAATTTACAGCATTATCTAAAGCTTCTTTTACTGGAGCATTATTTCTGATATCTTCCATTGTACTAGTCATTATTGATTCCCATTCTCTATAACCAAGAATTAAAGGTCTAGGTTTGGCGGTATTCATAGCTTCTTTAGCTGCCAATCTAAATGAAGTTTTAGGAAATTCACTAAAATTATCATCTACTAAATAATTATTAAGTACATCTTTTCTAGCTCCAAAGTCGCCTTGTACGTCTAGATAGATATCATTTCCTTCATAAAGTGTTAAATATTTGATAAATTCTGCAGCTAATTCCTTATTTTTAGAATAGTTACTTAATCCAACATGCCATGAATCTGTTGGTGTAACAGGGGTCCCGTTTTCAAAGTAAGGTAAAGGCATATACCCATAATTTAGGTCAGGAGTGTTTTCGAAGGTTTTATAGTCAAACATATTACCAGCTAAGAAACAAAGTTTTCCAGCTGTAAATAAAGCTTGTGTTTCGGCAGGTGCAACACCTTTAGGTGAAATATCCAATTTGTTATGAATATCTTGGTACCATTGCATTGATTCAATAAATTCTGGGCTATTTACAAAACCATCAACGGTAATTCCATCAGGGCCAATACCTTCTGCTCTTAAAGAATTTGGAAGTACTAATACTTGATAAGGTCGACTTATTTGCTCAAAAGTAAATCCGTAAACAGAAGGGTCATTAGCATTTCTTACTTTTATACAAATATCTGAAAATTCAGACCATGTCATTCTGTCTTCGTATTCTGAAGATGGATAAGGTATTCCAGTCTTGTCTAAGATATCTTTGTTGTACCAAACAATAGCACAAGAATTCTTTAGAGGAGGTGCATAGAATTTACCATCATACATACTTGAATCTTTTAGAGCATCTGTAAAAGAATTCATTTCTTCCTCAGTCATATACTCTTCCATTGGTGCGATAAATCCATTGTAGGCATATCCAGTAAGCATTGGTGCATCCGTTAGAATTACATCATAATTATCATCTTTACTTCCCATTTTAATTTCAATAGCATCAAATAGCTGATTAAAAGGGAATTCTTCCATTTCAACGGTTACTCCAGGATGTGATTTTTCAAAAGCTTCTACTACTGCAGTTAAAGCATCATGATATCCTCCGTAGGTGATAAATTTTATTGTTGAAGAAGTTGAGGCTTCTTCAGTAACTTCAGTTTTACCTTGTGCGAAGATAAAACTACACGAAACAACTAAAATAATTAAAAATACAAATAATTTTTTCATATTTTTCTCCTTTCATTTTGTAATTGAATTTTATAACGTATAAATGTTAAATAATATTCTAAATTTTAAAGATAATTGCTTATTTTTACAGATATTAAATCCAATTTGTTTATTAAACCTTAATAATAAAAAAGTAAATTGTGAAATATCTTTATATACCAACTTGAGATGAGAATTTATAAATCGTTTTTATTGAAAAATCTTTTAAAAAAAATATAGATGATTTTAAAATCTTATAGTAAGTTTTCTCCTTTTTCATTATACAACTAAGGTTTTTTTTAAATTCTTTATATTACCAAATACATGTAAGCCCTATTCAAAGTGAGAAAACTATTTGCTTAAGCATTTATCAATAAAAGAAAGATCAGCTATTATAAAACTTCAAAATTTTAGAACTAGATGTATTGTAATTGTGGGAATATAGAATCTCAAAACATGCCATTAAAAACTGAAAATTATAATATTACAACTTGTCTTGTCTATAATGTTAGCAAAGCTCTTGCAGATGGTGAAATCTTAAAAAAGCCTAAAGATTCAATTTTTTAAACCCTAACTCTATTGTAAAGGATTTGGATTACAAAAGATAAAAAAAGAATTATGATAATTACAAACCAACCAAATATTGCTTGATTTGTCCAAAATTAAAGTAAGAAAAATTATAATCTTGACAATAATTGATTATTTTATTTCTTTTCTTGTTTTTTTCTATTGCGATTTAAATATTTTGGAAATATAATATTTTCTATAATGTGATTTTGAAATCATTATTTAGTTAAAATTTTTATGTTTACAAATACAATTTTTTAAGCCTTGTTTTATTTCAAGTAAACTAAGTATTGTTTTTGGTAAAACATATTGGGTTATGTAAAAAAATACCAGAGAAGAAAATAAAATGAGGTTCTTTAAGTTAATATATGTGGTGTAAATACTGTAACATGGAAACAAATGAGAATATCTGTAGTACTTGTGGAAATGAGACGAGTGTTGAGATTTATCACGCTACTTTTTGGTGTAAGAAATGTAATGTTCCTTTTGTGACAATAATGGAGAATAATTCTGTAAAAAGTGGTAAGTGTCCCTCTTGTGGAGAAGAATCCAATATCAGATATGAAGATATTAGACCTGTATTTCCGGAAGAAAGAATACTAGGAGAGATGCTTTGTAATGTACCGATTTATTCTTGGCTTAACTCTTCTGTTTGGAAAGCTAAAGATAGATACATAGTTGATGGTATTTCATACAGAACCACTCCTGGAGTTTATGAACAACTTGATTTAACAACTTTTAGGGAAAAATTAAAAAAAAATCAACAGAAAAATAATAAAGATGCTTATCCTATTTTTAATAATTATATTGCAAAATTTGTAGATTTAAATGAAAGTTGGTTAAATCAATTCACCCAAGAATCTGTTAATTGGGTTAGGAGCACAAGAGAAAACCCAAAATATAGAGATATGAATTTTATGGTTTCTTTTTCTGGTGGAAAAGATTCTACAGCTGTTTCTGATATAGTTATGAAAGCTATTGGGAGCCCAAGAATTATGCACCTTTTCGGAGATACTACTTTAGAATTTCCTCTTACCTACGAATATATTGAAAAATACAAAGCAACTCATTCTTTTACACCAGTTCGAACTGTTGTAAATAAAGACCAAAAATTTCAAGATTTAGTTGATGAAATAGGTCCACCAGCAAGACTTATGAGATGGTGTTGTTCTATGTTTAAAACTGGTCCCATTACTAGAAAGTTAAATCAAATGTGCAAAGTTCACGAAGATGATGAAAACAAAAGTCATGATCGAATATTTACCTATTATGGTATCAGAAAGAACGAATCTGTATCAAGAAGCAAATATGATAGAATTGCAGGTACTAATGAAAGTATTAAAATTCGTAAACAAGTAGTTGGATCTCCAATATTTTTTTGGAAGGATGTAGATGTTTGGTTATATTTATTAGCTAATAAAGTGATATTTAATGATGCTTATCGTTTGGGATATGATAGAGTTGGATGTTGGTGTTGTCCTAATAATAACCAACGTTCTCAATTTCTTTCAAGAATTTATATGCCTGAAGAGTCCCAAAAATGGAGAAATACACTTATCAAATTTGCTATTAAAGTGGGCAAACCTGATCCTGAGGTTTATGTGGATTCCGGAAAATGGAAAGCACGTCAAGGTGGCAATGGTCTTGCAATTTCCAAACAAATAAAAATACAATACAGTAACTGTACTTCAGAGGAAGATGCAAGAGTTTTCAAATTACAACGTCCTTTAAATGAAGAGTTTTATTCATTAATGGTACCTTTTGGATTTGTAAAGAAAGGTAGAGTTTCCTTAAATGAAGTTGTGGTTTATCATACAGTTTCTAATATGCAAATTATTTCTATTATTCCTTTCTCACAAAATGAGTATTTGTATTCAGTAAAAATAAAAGTTTTAAATGTTAAAGATAAAGAAGATTTATTTAGAATGATAGGTTATCAAATTCGGAAATTTAATAGTTGTAAGAAGTGTTTAAAGTGTGAATCGATTTGCAAATATGGTGCGATATCAATAACAACTCAAAATGGCTATAGGATTGATAGTAAAAAATGTAGACATTGTTTGATTTGTGTAAATCAAAAATATCTTCCTAATGGTTGTCTGATGGGAAAGTATTTAAGGTCAAAAGAGGATAAAAATGAAAATTAGATTAAAAGCCCATCAAACCTTTTCAATTAGAATGGGCTGGTTATATAAAGGACTTAATAATATTATTGAAGATACAGAAAATACTGGGAAGCCTTCTACAATATTTATTGATAAAACTGGAATGGTCCGATTAGGGATAGGATCAAATATGGTTAAATCTTTAAGATATTGGATGGTAGCCACCGGGTTAACAAGTGAAAATATAAGTGGAACAAATAAAGGACAAATTTCAACTGAATTTGGGAATTTAGTTTATGAAAATGATAAACATTTTGAAAAAATAGGGACTCTTATACTATGTCATTATAATCTTATTAATAGTATTGAAAATGCAACAAGTTGGTACTATTTTTTTAATGAATATTCTCCAAAAGAATTTACCAAAGAAGATATTTGTCTAGAAGAAGAGAATTGGTTAAAAGGTTTTACACAAAACCCACCTGTAAATTCCGTGGAAAGTGATATAGACTGTTTGGTTAAGCTTTATTGTAGTACTATTGAATCAATAAATAATTATGAAGATAATAAAGTTTCCCCTTTTGTAAATTTAGAATTAATAAAGAAATCAATTAATAAAAACCAATTTTTTAAAAGTTCTCCTAATATTGATAATATTCCTTCCGAGGTAGCAATGTTTATCATTTTGAAACAATTAGAGGCTTCTAATTTTGAGAATAAAAGCATTTTAAATTTTGAATGGTTAATAATAAAACCCAATTCTCTTTCTAAAGTATTGAATCTTCAAGTTGAAGAATTAATTAGATTAATAACAAAACTTGAAAAAGAGGGTTTTTTAAGATTTATAAAAACAGCAGGTTTGGAACAAATAATAATAAATGAAAAAATAAAAAGTAGTGAAGAAATGTTAATTAAATATTATAAGAGGGTTAAAAATGAAAGATAATATAAAAATTCGTTCAAATTATAGGCCTTCAACAAATTTATTTTTTGACAAAGGTAATTGCGGTTTGGTTGAAGGCTATATCCCAACTTCGGAAACTTTAGATTTATTGGATTTTTTGCTACAACCGGTGCTTTATTCAGGTTCTGGAACAGTTAGAGCTCATTTATTAACTGGAGCTTATGGTAAAGGAAAGTCTTACTCTGTCTTAATTGCTTTGGCGTTATTGCAAAATACAATTTCAAAAGATATAAAAGAAAACTTAATAGAGGCAATAAGCAAAAAAGATTTATTGTTAGCAAATAAATTATCAAAAATAGGGGAACCAGGTTCTTCAAAATTGTTACCAGTATTAGTAAAGGGAGGGTTTTCTTCTTTATCTTTGGCTTTGTCTAGTGCTTTGGTTAATGCTTTGGAAGAGAATGAAATTGATAATATTGTTTTATATAGTAGCTTTTCAAGTGCATTAGAGGCAATTAAATTATGGAAAAGGAAATATAAGAGTGCCTTTGAGACTTTTAAAAATATAATTAAGGAGGAAACAACTCTTTCTTTTAACGATTTTCTTACAAATTTAATAAAACATGACGAAAAAGTTCTAAAATTATTTATGAAAATATATCCACAGATTACTAATGGTAGCAAGTTTATTGAAATATCTGAATTTCAAGTTTTAGAAGATTATAAAAAAGTTAGTAAAGCTATAGTAAGTCATGGTTATTCTGGTTTGTTTATTGTGTATGATGAATTTTCTAAATTCTTGGAAAGCATAAAAAATGAAATGAGTGAAGGAGATATAAAACTCCTTCAGGATTTAGCTGAATTAGCTAATTCTAGTGGTATGAAAACACAAATTCATTTGTTATTGATTTCTCACAAAATTCCTGTAAGTTATTTTAATGATTCTCATTCAATTAATGAATGGGAGGCAATTTCTGGAAGGTTTAATATAAAAGATATATATGGAAACTACGAGCAAGAATATGAAATTATTGAAGGCATGCTAAGGATTGATGATGATTATATTGGTAGAATTCTTTTGGAAGAAAGGAAAATAAAAGACTATGATAATCTAAAAAAATCCTGTGTCCGTAATGATATGTTTTCTGATTGCCTTTTTGAAAGGGTTGCAAGAAATTGTTATCCTATTCATCCTATAACACTATATGCCTTACCAAAATTATCAGAAAAAATTGCTCAAAATGAAAGATCTATTTTTACTTTTATGATTGCCCAAGGTCCATTTTCTTTGCAGTCTTTTATCAATAAAAGTACTACAAGTAGGAGATTATTAGTTTCTAATTTATATGACTATTTTGTTCCTACGTTAAGGACTGCTCCTAGCTCAAGCCTGTTGGCTAGATTATATTTAATGGTAGAAACTATATCAAATCGATTAGTAAGTACATTGGCAAAGGACATTGCAAAATCGATTGCCATCCTTATTTTGTTAAATGATGATAAACTTAAACCAAATTTTGAATCAATTAGAATGGTTTATATGTTAACTGGAATATCTTCAATTGAATTGGAAAAGGCAAATAGCCAATTGTTACTTGATGGTGTAATACGTGAGTCGGAAGGGAAAAAAGAATATCTTCCTTTGATAATTGACCCTAAAATTCAAACTAGAGTCAAGTATCTGACTAATATTGAAAAAAAGGATATAGATTTAAGTTTTGATTTAAAAAAATATGGATTACTTAATGTTTTTTATCCTAGAAGGTATAATGATGAAAATTCAATAACACGTTTCTTTGAAATGGAAATAATAACTGATAATAATTTTTCTTCCATGAAAAACCTTTATAAAAACCATTCTAAGGATGGGTATGGTACTGTTTTTGTTTTATTAAGCGATTCTAAAAATTTTAAGGAAAAAGTAATTTTGGAATCAAAGAATTTTGATTTAAGTTTTGTTATAGCTCCCAAAAGGCCAATTGATGTAAACCAGTTAATTTATATTTTGGCTGAGTATAAAGCTTTAAAAAAGATGATTGAAAAAAATAAGCAAAGTTCTCTTTCGGAAATGACTATTCTAAATTATTTATTAGATGACGATTATTATTCATTGAAAGAATTACTTAGTATTTTATCAGATCCTTTTGATGGCGGTGTTGATTGTTTTGTAAAAGGGGATTCTTATTTTCTTAAGAATAAAAATGCTATTTCATTATTGTGTTCTTTCTTGTATGAAGAGAATTTAGGAAGTACTTTAATTTTTAACCGGGAAGATATTAATTTAGATTTTCCAGCTCCAGTTTCTATTAAATCTAGAGATATAATTGTTAATAATATACTAAATAATAATATTAATAATCTTTCAAAATATAAAGAATCTAGTCAAGTTTATTCTATGTTTAGTAGTTTATGTTTTTACTCTAATATTTTTAAATTTAAAGAAAATGGGGTAATAAAATTGGATTTAGAAAATGCAAAAAATAATTTTGAGAAACCAATTAAGTATCTTAAGGATTGTTTCATTGAATCATCGAAGAAACCATATCCAATATCGCAAATGATGGAAAAATTAAGGAGTGTGGAGGGAAATATTGGAGTAAAGAAGGGGCTAATTCCAATTTTATTCTCCTTAGCTATTGCTCAATTTCCAAATAAATTAATTTTTCACAGAAAACAACAAGAGTGCATTATATCAGGGGCTTTTCTTGAATCCATATTAAAAGATTCTTCTGATTGTGTTGTTGAAATGAAAGGATGGAATGAGGACTATCAGCAGTATTTAGATTTATTATGCAAGAGGTTTAAAGTCAACCCTGACAGCACAGAGGTGCTTTTTAATTTAAGTATTGCCATAAGAAAATGGTGGCAATCTCTTCCTATTCAAACAAAAGCAATTAATGGATATTTTTCTAGTAATGGAAAAGTGACTTTCTTTGGAAAAAAAGAAATTTTATTAATAAAATTATTTAATAGTAATAATAATAATAATAATCCATATCAATTATTTATGAGTAAAATTCCAAAAAGGTTTTCCAAAAGAGAACAACCAGATTTAGAATTATCCAGAAATATTCTCGGAACTATTAACAATATAAATATGGGAATTACAAAATCTATTGAAGGAATAAAGAATTACATTTGTTGTAAATTAAAGTTAGAATTTTCTACTGGAGATAATTGGCTTATTTCTATGCACCAATGGGTTGATAAATATAATATTAAAAATATTCAGAATGCTTCCAAAAAAACCCAAAAAATATTTAACCTTGTTTCAAAAGCAAAGGACGAGGAAGAGCTATTTTTTCAATTAACTACTTTCTTAGTAGGTTTAAGGTTTAATGATTGGTCAGAAGGAAGTATAGAGCTTTTAAATCAAACCTTAAGTGTTTTAATCTTAGATTTGGAAAAAAGTATTCATTTAACAACTAAAGCCAATGATTCCGAAAAAGCATTGGTAAAAATGATAGATTCCGAAGGAAAACTAATTGAAAAGGAATTTGCAATGGTTGAGACCTCTGAATTAGGAAGAATGGTAAGTGATGAAATTACATCAATAGTTGAAGAAATGGGGCAGTCTTTATCAAGAGAAGAATTTAATAATATTTTATTAAGGATTGTTTTTAATTCATAGGGGGGATAATGTTATATTTTGACAATGCAGCTACAACTTTTCCAAAACCCGAAAGGGTTTATAAAGCGATGGACTTTTGTGCTAGAAACGGGGCTGTAAATGTTGGAAGAGGACAATATCCTTTAGCTGAGAATGCTTCAATTTTAGTTAATAAAACTAGAGAAAAAGTAAAACAATTTTTTAATGCCAAGGATAATAGTTTTGTTATTTTTACTTCCTCAGCAACTATAGCAATAAATCAGATTTTAAGAGGGATTGATTATTCATCAATTAGAAATGTTTATATATCTCCTTTTGAACATAATGCAGTAATTAGAACTTTAAATTATTTAAATCAAAAATATAATTTTTGTATCCGTCAATTGCAAGTAGACTTTTTACCTTTTTCTTTTAATTTAAATAAAATTGAAGATCAATTTATTGAAAATGAGCCAGATTTAGTAGTTTTAAGCCATGCTAGTAATGTTTGTGGTTCGGTTTTGCCAGCCAAAGATATATTTACAATTGCAAAGAAATATAATGCAATAACAGTTTTAGATTCTGCTCAAAGTGCAGGCCTAATTGAGATTTTTTATTCCTCTTGGAATATTGATTACTTGATTTTTGCAGGGCACAAAGCTTTGTTAGGGCCTTTTGGAGTTGCAGGATTTATAATGAATGAAAATATGCATTTAAAACCAATATTATCTGGTGGAACAGGATTTGATTCCCAAAATCCTTTTATGCCACAAGAGTTACCTTTTGTAAATGAGGCTGGGAGTTTAAATCTAATCGCAATTGTAGGATTAGGTTCAGCAATTGATTATATAAATGAGATAGGCATTAAAAATATTCATAAGAAAGAAATAGATCTTAGAAATCATTTTATTAATTTAATTAATGACTTTGATGAATTTGAAATAATTGGGAAAAACTATCAAGGAGAATATGTAGGTGTCATTTCTGTAATACATGAAAATTATTCACCTGATGAAATTGGGAAAATACTGGGAGGCCATAATATTTGTGTTCGAACCGGTTTACAATGTTCACCTTTAGCACATAAATTTTTTGGGACTTTTCCGAGTGGAACTATTAGATTTAGTTTTAGCTTTTTTAATAATATAGAAGAAATTAATTCGTTAGAAATTCTAAAGGAGATATTGTGATGGAAATTAATGCGGTAAATTTTGTTAAATACTTAAATACTATTCATAGGTGTAATGGAAATAATAAAAATACGACTGCCGAGGCTAATTTTAATTCTCAATTTTTTGAATCTATTCTTTATAAAGATCAAGAACTAATTAATAAGATTGCTAAAAGCTTGTTTTCAGGGGATTGTAAAGTACTTCTTACCGGATTTGCAGGAGATGGAAAAACTACTTTGGCACAAATAATACTATCAGACTTAAAACCGGATGCAAAATTAACAGAGCCAATTCAAGAATTCTATATAGAGAAATATCAGAAAAAATTAGTTGTGATAAAGGATCTCAGTGAAAATAGTTTAGATGAAAATAATGAAATTATAAACCGGTATTTTTTAAATGAAGGAATTGCTTTGTTAATTGTTTCAAATACTGGAGCAATTTTGAATAGGTTGAAGTTGGCTTACAAATTATTTGACTTAAATGATGAGATTGAAATGGAAGAAAAAGTTTTATACGGTATCAGCAATAATAAAACTAATGGCTTTGGAGAAATAAAATTAAAAAAAATTAATTTGAATGTTTTAAATTTGGTAAGCTATGACAATATTCCAACAGCAAAGAATATATTAAATAAAATAATTTTCAATAAAGCTTGGGATAAAACTCCAGAAGAGGTACCCAACACGCATCCAATATTGAAAAATATAGAAACATTAAAAAACGAATATGTTCGTAATAGACTGTTTTTATTATACGAACTTCTCTATGAATATGGACATAGGTTTACCATTAGGAACTTTATTGAACACTTTTCATATATTATCACTGGGAATTTAGATTTGTTAGAAACAGTTCCGAATCCTTGTGATTATTTATTTTTTAACAATGTTTTTGGGTCATTTGAAACTCAAGAAAATATTATTAATAAAAGAATTTCTATATGTAATGAAATATCTATAATTTCTTTAATTAAAAAGCAACAATTTGGGCTTAATATATCTCCAAGATGGAAAAGAAAAATTTGGAGTAATTTAGATTCAGAAAATGAATTAATTTTTTTATTTGATAAATTTTATTCTAAAATTTATCAAAATTATTTAGATAAAGGGTATAGAAAAGATGATAGGAATTCACGGTTAAAGCTTTATAGATTAATTTATTTTTTATTGGAAGATAAAACAATTGATTATAAGTTCATTTCAACTTTCTTAAATTCTCCTGGTTTAGAATTGTGGAGGAAAATTCAAATAGATACGGATGGATTAAAAACTATTGAAAAAAATGAATTAATGGATAAGCTTAAACATGTCATTAAAGAAAATTTTTCCGGAATAAAGTTACCTATGAATGGATGTAAAGACCAAGAAGTCTATATAACCATGAATAGAAATAAAAAAGAGGTAATACAGTCTGCACAAGTGGTAATATCGCGATTTATTTGGAGAAAAGATGACACTGTGAAATTAATTACAAAAAAAGATAAAAGGGGGAAAAATCAATTAGAATTAGAATTTCTAAATACCAAAAATAAAAGCAATTTCCTTTTTCTTCCTTTACCTTTTTTGGATTTTTTAATAAGAGCTAATTCTGGAAATATAAATGAAAATCAGTTCCAATATTTTCAAAAACGTTTAGATAAATTGAAAAATGAAATAATTAAGAACTCCGAAGAGAATAATTCTTTATCTAAAAATACTTTATCTCTAGTTAGGGTTAAACCAAATAGAGAATTAGGTAACATCAAAATTAGATTAATAAATGAAGATAAAAAAATGGAGGTTGAATAATGAGTAAGGAAAATTTCTTTCCAGAAAAAGCTTATGAAAAAACTCTAAAAGATACAGAATCTTTGGGGGCCATGGAATTGTTTGGAAACCGTATTTTTGCAGATCAATCTGTTTTAGAAATTTTGAATGAGTTTTTATTGATAGTTTTTTCTGAAAAAACAATAGGAAAAATTGAAAATGAAGATAATTTTTTCCCGAAACTTGACAAAGATTTTAATGAAATTATTCAATACTCAAATAATTTCAAATTAACGCTCAAACTTTTTTCTTTATATTCTTCATCTTCAAATAGTGTGTCTCCTCCCTCTCATGAGAATTATTACAATAAGATAAAAAAAGAATTAAGTGACTCTATTTCGATTGTGAATCCTTCAATGAATATTGATAATGAGAAAATTCTTGCAGTTTTGGAGAACCTGTTTAAAGGTTTTCAAGGAGTAGGAGCTAATCGTGATTGGTGTGCACAAAGTTTCATTCCTTTGAGAAAAGAATTTCTAGCTGGGGAAACAATATGGAAGGCAACTGAAGCTAAAAAAGAGGCACCGAAAGAAACTTCTATAAATAAAACTGAAAAATACTTTGCACATACAGGCCATAACATTTATGCAAAAGCAGGAGAAGTGCTATATCTTGAAGTTTTACTTGCATTATCTCAAAGTGAAGAAGATGTGAAAAGATTAGCTGATGGATATTTCAAAGGGATTCATTTCACTTCAGAAGAACTTAAACCTGAAGAATTAAGGAAAAAATTAGAAAGAGGATTTTCAAAATTATTCCAAAATGATAAAAGTCCTGAAATTCTTGGTAGGATTGCTAATTTTATCAATAATATAGATTCTGAAAATGATATTAAGGATTTTCCCAAAAAATTATCTTTAGGATGGATTCCGAAGAATAACTGGAAATTTGGATATTTATTTGCTGTAGAAGTTTCCCGAATCTTTAACAATTATTATGATATTATAGAAGAGATTTCAATTTTGCAAATAGCGGTAGTTTTGCATAATATAAGACGGTTTACATTTGTTTCAAGTGAATTTTTGAATCGTCCAAAATCTGTAATCGCTGTAATTAATTCAAATTGCAAAAGCAGAATTATGAAAGAGATTTCTAGAACATCTTATAAAGAGTGCCAATTGGTGATTAAAAATGCACTTGAATTAAAGGTAAAAAACAAAGAAGAATTGCAAAAAATAAGCAAAAAATATGGGCAAGGAACCATGGTGAGATGGGCAAAGGCTATTGATTTTGTTGTTCCAAAAACCGGAAGCACTGAAAAATTTGTTTTAACAAATAACATATTAGCTTGTTTAATTGCCACTACAATTGTACCTGGGGAGAAAACTACATTGGATACTTTTTTAACTCAATTAAAATTAAGATATGGTATGATTTTTGATACTGAGAGTTTTAACAGAGCTAATCAAGAATTTGGAAAAAGGCAAAGAATACAAGGCTTTGATACAATGGATTGGTTTAAAAATATGTTAGAAGAAAGTGGTTATTTGATACAATTATCAGATTTTGTATCTTTAGTTCAAAATTTTGATAATTCTAGTGAAGGGAGGTGTTAATTTATGAATTTACTTAAGGACACTATTGTTGATTATATAAAATTTCATATTGATTTTAATAGTAGAAAAGCTGATTCAGCCTTACAAATGAAAATATCTTCTAAAGTATTAAATTTTGATGAAATGAGTATGTTATTAACGGATCTTAATCAATTCTATTATTCAAACAGCAATGTTAATTTAAATATTAAAGTTTCAAAGCAGTTAATTGATTTTTGGGAAGAATGTAATTTTAATATACAAAACTTGAATGAAAACTGGAAGGATAAAAAAGGAAATCTTACCTTTTATAGAAATGAATTGGCTACCAAAACAGATAAAAGGCAGAATGTTTTATTATTAATTGGATGTGATTTAGTTGATGATACTGCTAGCTTGGAACATCTAATAACTTGTGATTATTCTGAACTTTATTCTAACTATATGAAAAACTCTTTCTATGATTGGATTGAACTTTTTATTAAAGAATTAGGCTATTCATCAAGTTTAATCTTAAAAAAAGAAAAAGAAAAAGCAAATACTGTATTAAAAGAATTATTAAAATATTTTGATTTGGACTATATTTCTAATTATTTGAACAAAATTACTGAAACTAAATCCATTTCAGAACAAATATCTTTAGATCAACTATTACTAAAACATTTATATTTATTATCTTCAGTTTCATGTTCTATAAAGGTAGACAAAAAATTTCCAGAAACCTTAAACAAAATTATAAATATTTCGTACGAATTATTTAGTAAAAGAATAAAACTTGAGGGTGTTAAGCAAAATAAATATCAAACAAATATAAATAAGTTTATTAATACTTCAGATGAAAAAGTATTGGAAATAATAAAAAAAATAGAGGAAAATAAAGATAGTAATTATCCGACTTTTGATAATTTCTCATCGTTTATTGAAGCCTGTAGCAATCTTGTGAATTGTGATATCAAGGAAGACGAGGCTAATCGATTAAGAAAATGTAATTTTGAAGTTATTTTGAATAAAATATTTGGTATTAGAACTGCATCGATTAAGCAAAATTCAAATTTAGTAAAATTAGTGGAAGGTAATCCTTTTGAAATGGTTTTAGGTGCTTTGTGGGATTCTTTCTTTTCTGCAAAAGAAAAAGAAGAAATTGATTTATCAAAAATCAAAAAAATAGAAATTAATCCGGTTTCCTTTTTCCATAACATTCCAACAAAAGAAATTAAAGAAAAAGTAAAAAAGGATAAAAACTACAGATTCGTTTATGATGAGAAATTACGAGATTGTTTTGGTGGTTTAGATGATTATTTAAAAGAAAAAGTATTTTCCTTAATAAAAGAAGGAAATAATTTTAATGAAGATATTGAATTTATTGTTAACTTATCTAATCCGGAGAGTTATCATAAATGTTTTTATTCATCTATAAAGAATCCTACTTTGATTTTTTCTATTTCTTTAGATGATTTTAAGAAAACGTATAAATGGGTTTTGAGAGATACAGATGTACTAGTAATAACAGGAAAAATTATTAGACAAATTTTCAAAGAACTGAAGGAAAAAGATGAACCTTTATTACCTGTATTTACTTTAAAAAATTTCGATAGTTGCTTTTTTATGCAAAATGAAGAAGATTTTAAAGAAGAATTTTCCTCTGATTTAAAAAACAGCAACTCAACTTTTATAAATGATTTAATACCTAATGAATTTGATATTCAAAAGTTACCGAATTTAAAAATTTTGAGTAAGGCATATATAAATTACATTATTGATTATTATGAAAATGGTTTATATTCAGCAATTGAAAGTTCTTCTGCGAATAAATTTCTAAAAACATATATTGAAAACCTTAGGATTGTTAATTCTGATGATAAAAACAATGTTTCTGATATTTGTGAAAAATATTTATCTGCTTTTTGGATTTTGAGTGAAAGCAATTATTCTAGAAAAAAAAATGTAGATAAAGGTATATTGTCTCTTTTACATCCAACGATGATAGAGGAGTTTCAAGCAAAAAACAATTTTCAACGTTCTTACTTTGAAGAAAAAGTCAATAATTATTTGTTTAATAAAGATAAAAACAAAAAGCAAATAAATAGATGGGCTAAATGTAAGGAACTATCTATTATGCAAACTCCTATTCCTTGTTTTATAAACAATGAAACTGATCAGATTACTACCGGAGTATGGGGTGAGGAAGTTCTTTTTAGAATAGGTGAGCAGAATAAACCTGATTTAGAATCCATAATTACCACCAAGGTGAGAAAGAATAATGAAGAAGAAATCTCTGATTCAAAACTAAGTAATGAGACGCAGGAATCTAAATTAATAGCAAAACAATTAGAGAATTTTGTTGATTTTCATGATTATGCTGAAGAGGGAATTTCTATTTCAGTAATATTAGAAAAATCTATTCAACCTGTATTAGCCGGAATAATATCTTTTGTAAAAAATAAATTTAAAAATAATGAAAACCTTCAAGATTATGTTCAAAATCCTTATGTTATTGATTTAAATATTTTTTCAACAGAAAATAATGAATTTAGTGTGAATAATTGGCTAAGTAGATTGGCGCAGTATTGGAATGAAAAGGCCCAAACTTATATCAATAATCATGGTCCTTTTGATTGTTCAAAACTAAATATTTTTCACAGTATTATCGGAAAAAATAATTCTTATAGTAAATTTATACTTGAATCTAGATTAGATGCTGATATTACCATCCTGTATGGATTTTCTACTTTAATTAATAAAAATATTAAAATAATAGATGACTCCCAAATGGAAGTAGTATCTTTGAAGTTTCCAATCCTTCAAAAGTTTAGTCCAAAACAAAAAAGCAAGGCTATGCAAAGGAATAAAGTGTTTATTAATAGGCAGTTTGAAACTTCTACTGAATATTTGAAATTAATTTCCTCAAAGCAAAAGAATGTGGGAGAAAGCTTAAAAGGAAAGCAAGTTTATCTTAATGAAGTGTTCGATTATGAGAATTGGCTTGAAATATTAAAAATTTGTCATAAACATTCTGAAATGGTACTTTGTCTAGGACAAAATATCGATACGGATATTATTCAAACAGATAGGGATAATACTCTGCTAATTGGATTTGGTTCTGGAATAGGAGCAAGAGCTGACTTAAATTATACCGTTTCTACTCAAGTCAGTAATTATAATTGGGTTAGTTCTAAATTATGTTCATCATTAAGTCAAATATATCCTTTTTCAGATGAAGTTAAAGAAGCAATAGTGAGGAATTTGTTTTATCAACAAAAACGTATTTCTGACTTATCTATTTTTAGAGCCCTTGGAAGTGTCGATACAAATAAGTATGATTTCTTTTCATATATGCTTACCAGAAAAATATTAAAGATAGACCCTTCAAAATATTGTTGTGATGTAGTTGTATCCCTAGATTCATACATGCATTGGTTTGATTTTGATGTTAGTAAAATTCGTACTGATTTATTATGGATTACAGTTGAAAGAAATGGTTTTAAGGGTTGTAAAAAACAGTTTAAAATTAATTTTCACCTAATTGAATGCAAGATGGGTTCAAACCTCAAATTTTTATATGCAGAGGAGGCTTGCAAACAAATTTCAGAAACTTATAGAAAGTTAGAACCCCATTTTAGAAATTATAAATCAGAAGTTACAGATTCAAAATTTTGGTGGATGCAGTTGTATAAAATAATTGTTTCAAATATGGAAGAGGATTATTATCCTATTGAATTAGAAAACTTATCTGAAGGTTTGTTTGAAACAAGTTGGGACTCATCAGTATTTGGATTTGAATTGAAACCAATGGAAGAAGACGCAAAATTATACAAATTGATAAGTAAATCAGCCCTAGGAACTATTCCTTTTTACATTTTTTCTGAAGAATTAACAAAGGAAATTGGTATGAAGGATGAACAAAGTAGTCTTACTTGGAACGAATTTAAGATAAAATTTTTCCCCGAGTGGGTAGATTTTTCAAAAAAAAATCCACCAGAAAAGATTGACTTGGAGGAAAATAATAAATTACCAGAAATCATTAACTCTTTTGTTAATGAAACCGTAAAGAATAAGGAATATTTCAACACTGTTGAAGAATTTTCTGAGGGAAATATACCTTTTGTTGCAGAAAATCTAGTAAATCCTGATTTGAAAATATATTTAGGTACAAACGCTTATGGAGAAAAAGAATACTGGAATTTTGGAATTAATAAGAAACTTAATAATAGGCATATTTTTGTTTTGGGGGCATCTGGTTCAGGAAAAACCTATGCTATAAGTGGAATTTTAGCAGAATTAGCAAAAAATAATCAGGGGTCAATTGTTTTTGATTACAATAATGGTTTTACTCCACAACAGATAGAGGAAGCAATAAAAAAATATTTTAAGAAACAGGTTTTTGTAAAAAAAACGAAATTGGAGGTTAATCCTTTTTTGAAATTTGTCCAACAATATGATGAAAATGATCCAACTTCTTTGGTAGAACAAAAACCTTTTGATATTGCTACTAGAGTAGCCAATATTATCAAATCCCATTATTCAACGATAGGTGAAAATCAAATTGGATATTTAGTAGATATTATTGAAGAAGGCGTTGAAAATTTTGGAGATCAATATTCATTGACACAATTAGGAGAAGATTTAAAAATTCGGGAATTTAAAGATAAAGAAGTTGGAAAATTAAGAAATAAAATTAGAGCTTTAACAAAGGTAGATCCTTTCAAATATAGCGAAAAAGGGGAAAATTGGAACAATATTTTTATGGGAAAAGACCAAAAGTTTATAAATGTTTTTCAGTTGGCCATGATGGATCCATCTGTTCAAAAATTAATAATTGAATTTTGTTTATGGGATTTGTGGTTTTTTGTAAATAACAAATCACTATCGGAAAAAGATCCAAAAGTTGTATTTTTAGATGAGATTCAAAATTTAGATTTAGGAGAAGGTTCACCATTCTTAAAATTTCTTAAGGAAGGACGGAAATTTGGATTATGTTTGATTGCCGCTACGCAAGATTTTTCTAGTATAAATGGAACGCAATCTCCTACGGTTAGTGCTTTAATGGGAGCTGCTACCAAATTGTTTTTTAAGCCTGCTGACAATGAGATAAAAAAAGTTGCAACATTATTAAACCAAAATGATTCTTCAAAATCCATAAATGATTGGATTTTTGAATTATCTGGTTTGTCTAAAGGAGAGTGCTTTTTATTAACAGGAAACGGCAATAACGCTTCCCAACAAGCCATAAAGATTAAAATACCATCAATGGAAGAAAGGAATTTATAATGAAAAAATTAAGTAATAATTTTAACGACACTTTTCTACCTGAACGAAATTCGCTTTCTAATTTATTGAATTTTATTCAAAATAACGAAAAGTCAAGTCTTGCAGAAATTAAGAGAGAAACTGGAATTTCCAATGGCACAACTACTGGTAAAATAAAACCTTTTATTAATTATCTTTACGGGATGGGATTAATCTTTTATGAATTTACAAATGGTCTTTATAATTTTAAATTAACTGAATTTGGTAAAATTGTTTTCAAGGAAGATCCTAATCTTAGTATGCACATAACTCAATGGGTTTGTCATGCAAACCTTTGTGATTTAAAAAGTGGAAGTGATGTTTGGATTAGTATGTTTAATGATTGGAAAACAAATGAAACAAGAGATATAGTTTCAATTTCAAAAATATCAAAAATTTCTTTAAAAAAATACACTCCCTTGCTAGGAATGTATATAAATAATGGTTCTTTTGAATATCCTAAAGTAATTGAAGATATTAAAGGAAGAAAAGTTTTTAAAAGAAATAGCGCTCCCTTAATTCTAGAAAATATTCCTGGCTTTGGCGCAGTTTTAATTCACTTGTTAGCAAATTATTGTGACAAAATTTCTCAGGTAAGTATTCCTGAGTTTGAAAGCAAAACAGGGTTTTCAAATCGATTTGGTTGGGACTCAGAGGAAAGATCTACGCTTTACGAAAAGCTTGCAAATATGGGGTATATAAAAATATCTTCCTTAGTGGTACCTAGATGTATACAATCACTGATTTCAGAAAAAGAAGCATGGTTACAAATGTACTCAGAAATTATGTAGGTGGAAAAATGAATTATTGTGATATTTTAGAATTTCGAGATAAAAGTTTATTTAATGGTGCAATTGATTTAGACTGCTTTGTAAGAGACCCAGAATTATCAGAAGAAATTGCTTGTTCTTATATATTTCATGGTTCTAAATGTCATTTAGGAGATGATCGGGATAATAAAAATATTACAGGACAACAGTTAACAGATGCTATTACTTTTGCTTCAAAAGTTTTAGAAAGCCTTTTTTTACAAGAAAACAAAATGATTTTGGGTATTGCTGGTTATGGGGCAGGAAAATCTCATTTTGCAATTATGTTATGTAATTTACTTGGAAGTAATATAAAAATCAGAGATAAGATTCTTAATAATATTCGTTTCGTCGATGAAAAAGAGGCTGATAAAATTAAAGATTCTTTAAATTTGGATCCAAGACCTGTTTTAGTGGTCCCCATTAATGGATTAAGGTCCTTTAATCTTCAAGAAGCTTTTTTTAAAACAACAAAAAAAATTTTATTAAACGATAATCAATCAATTGAATTTTTAAATGCTTTTGATACTCGTTTTTCTAATTTAAAATATACATTTGTAAATCATAAGAATGTTCTTCTTATTAATTCAATTTTGAAGGATGTTGGTTGTAAAAATATTGAGGAATTTATTGAAAGAATGGATAATTCTGATGTAGATTTATTTGAATTGATTTTAAAAAATTTAAAATTAAAGGGAGAATATATTGATATAAGCTCTTCAGCTTCCGGTGAATTAAAAGACTTAATACCATTAATTTATAAAGAAAATTGTGGTAATGGCAAACATTATCGTTCGATGATAATTGTTTTCGATGAGTTTGGTAAGTATATGATGTTTGCTGCTGAGAATGAAACTAGGGCAGGTAGTGGAATAATGCAACAATTATATGAAGGTGTAAATTCATTAAAGGATTCATCTATTTCTTTATTAGGTTTATCTCAATTAGATTTAAAACAATACCAAGTTACAACTGTTTCAAATAGTTTAAATGCTGAAAATAATAAAAATAGATTTGTTACTAGATTTGACCACGCTAGAAGATATTATTTAAGTGTAAGTTTGGAAAGTTTAATTTCAAATCTGATAAAAGTAAAAAAAACTGAATTTTTACCTAATAAATATGATAAAATCTTTGAGAAAAGGGTAGAAAAAGACTTGTCTCTTATTCACCGGTGGTTTCCAGTTTCAAATAATTCTGTCGTTTGGACCGATGTTTCAGAATTTATAAAGGTAATAGCAATAGGTTGTTGGCCATTAGATTCTTTTTCTTTATGGCTATTAGTTTACTTAAGTTCAGTAAATAATATTTTACAAGAAAGATCTTCTCTAAATTTATTAAAGCAATGTTTTGAAACCTTATCAACAACTAAATTTGATCTTACAAAATTAATTTCTGCAACAAGTTTTTTTGAAGTAGGTTTAGGACAGGAGTTTGAAAATTCCGAACATTCTAATCCTTCAATAAATCCAATAGCTCTAAAATATCAAGCATTAATGGAAAAATATGGTCAACAACTAACAGATAAAGAAATTATTGTTTTAAGGGCAATAATTATATCTAACAAAATTAAAGCTAGATGTTTAAATTTTGATGACTCAGAATTGCTTTTATCTAAGCTCTCATTGTTATCCAAGGTAACTATTAATTCAGTAGTAAAAAACCTTACTGAAAATTATAATATTATTGAAGAAAGTTCTAATAATCTTTTTGATTTAATTACTAACGCTCCTTCTTTTTCAGAGTATTCTAGATTATTTCAAGGGAAGATAAATAGTGGAGCTAGAATAAATGATATGGGAAGATTTAAATCAATGGTAAAATCTTTAATAAATAATAAGGATTTTGAACAAGAATATAATAATTTATTTAAATTTGTGGATACAAAATTTGCAGTTAATCACAACATAGATTCAATAGAATGGAAATTTCTTCCTGAATTAGATGTTTCGGATGATCCAGTTGGATATATGTCTAATTATCTTAGAAATGATAATTTATTTGTTAAAAACCAATTTAATCAACCCAAAGGAATTATTTTATATCTGATAACAAATAAATTGGTTGATATTGTTATGAGCAAGCAAAAAATTAAAGATATGTTAATTTCTAAAAAGAATAAGACTGGTTTTAGCTTACCATTGATAATTGTTATAATTCCAGATTCAGAAAACAAATTATTTGAGAATGCTATGAAATATTATGTCCTAAGAAACTTTTCTCTAGAGGAAGAAGAAAAATTTAAAGTTTTTTATAATAAAGATAAAAGAAAAATTATTAATGCAACTAGAGAAACTATAGATATACTATTAAAAAAGAGGATAATAATTGCAGATGTAAATACTGAATATAAAAGATACAGTGACTATGCAAACCAATTATTTGAAATAGCTTTTCCTAAAGTTATCTCTTTTGAAATGGCTGGATTTGGAACTGATTCTGGAAAGGGATATCTTGAATGCAAGAATTTAATACTAAGTCTAGTGAAAAAAGGTTCCTCTAATATGAATTTTCTCAATGATTTAACAGTTACTCAGAAAACCCATTGTGTAAGATTAATTGGTAGTTGGTGTTTTTTTGATTTTGATAAACAGATAAAAAAATATCCTGGAAATTCGACAATTAAAATGCTTTTTGAAAATCTTGATAATGAATTAGACTCTCAGAAAAACTTAGAGGTAAGTAAAATATTTTCCCTTTTGCAACAACCTCCTTTCGGACTAAATAGCAGCGGTTCATCTGTTTTAGTGTTTCTCTATTATGCAGGCCGAAATAATGAGCTTGAGTTTATAAAAGGAGGAGAATCCAAAGATTTATCAATATATTTTAATTTAAAAAAGATAAAATGGTTTGATAGTAGTACTAAAGGTCTTAATAAAGAGTTCTTTAAGGATTGTGAGTTTATAAAAAAAGTTAGGAATGATTTGAAATGTTTGGAATTAATTGAAAATTGGAGAAATGCTCAAACCTATAAAGAAAAAATTGAATTTAATATAAAAGCCAAAGAGCTCTTTCAAGTCCAACATTTAGTGTTACCTTCAGATTTAACTAGCGTTTATGGTCGTTTAAGCGAAGAAGCTGGTAAAGCTAGTGAAATGGTTAGTAAATTAGAAAATTGCAAAAAAGAATATTCAAATGATTTTATTAGTTTAATGAAAACTAAGGCTCTTTATCAATTGGCTAATAAGATTTTTGATTTTAAGAATAAATTAGAAGAAATATTTCAGGATCAAAGCAATTGGTTGCCCGAAGAAAAAGATAAGGTATCTGAAACTTTTAGTTCTTTACAAGCCTATTTTGAAGAAAATTTAAAAGATTGGGTTGCTTGTAATTTGCTTAATTGCAATACTAATTCAGAACAAAATATGGTTTTAAAATGCAGGGTTTTATGTAAGAAACTTGATATTCTAAAATATAAAAAAAGTCAAACTTATCTAGAAAAAATGTTAACAATTTATGAAGAAAAATCTAAATCTTTAGAAATTTACAATAAAGTTTTATTTGAAGTAAACCAAGTTTTTAGGAAATTTGATTTGCAAATACAAAAATTGGGCATTTTTAATTGGGTTCAGGCTAAACAGAATGTTTTGGATTTGGAAAATTGTATGATAATGATTAAGTCTTTGAATAATTCTGTTTTCGTTGTGTTAAAAAAGGATAAAACTGAATTAACTTCTAAAGTTGAAAAAAGATTAGATTATGTAAAAAATATTATTAATCAAAATGACAAATATTTTAATGACATTTTTGATTCTAAAATTAACAAAGATTCTGATTTAAATGAATTACTTGATAAAGCTAATTCATTAAAGGCTTTTTATGTCAATGATGAAAAGGCCTCTAAAATTGATAGTTTTATTAAGGAAATAAGACTGATTAATGCTTCAATAAGTAAGCTTAATATGGGATTTTTTTCTTATAGTGATTTTGCTTTAAAATTTAATGAAATTTGTGAAGAACACATGAATGTTTTGAAGAACCCTATTATTGATGATATTTCTTTTATTGAAAAAGAGTACAATAATAAAAGAAATTATTGGTTAATAAAAGGCGATGAATGGACTGAAAAAATTAACACCCTTTTTAATAATTCGAAGAGTACTGATGATTGGAATTATATTATTTCAATGATCAATAATAAACCAGTTTTTTTATCAGAATTCAATAAACAAAGAGTTGACGAAATTTTTAAAGAAACTAAAAAATATTTGAATAAGAAGGAATTAGAATATATTATTTCTTTAATAAATAATTTGGATGAAGAAAACAAGAAGAATCTTTTTGAGAAGCTTAAGAATTTTTTATAGTAACAGTTTTGTATTTTATAATTTAAGAATTTGACAATAATTTATTCCTTAATCCTAATGTGTTTTTTAATGAATATGTTAGTTTTCTTTGAATTGGGAAAATCTGATCTATTATATTATTATCTTGTTGTAATTTTAGAATGTTGTTATTACGAAAATGTTAAACATTATTTAATAAATTGGTAAATATTGAGGGTTTGATGTGGTTTCTTAATTTCTTTTTTTTAAACAACTTGTCAATCCCTTATATTTTTGGCTATACTGTGCAAACTGGCAAAAAAAATTTATTACAAGTTTTAATATTAATTTTAGAGTTTAATCCTTTAATTAGGGTTATTTATGTGGAAATAACATAAGTGGGGTTGGATTGGCCAGAATAAATATTGTATAATAATAACTTAGGAGGTTATTAAATGTTATATATTTTATTACTAGTAGCAGTTGCATTTTCACTGATACTGGCAAAGATTAATTATACTCATGTTAGCAAACTGTCAGCTGGGACAGAGCGTATGCAAACGATAGCTGGGTATATTCAAGAAGGGGCGAAGGAATTTCTCCATCAAGAGTACAAGTTACTCTATTTGGTGGGAGGAATATTGTTTGTTGTTATTTTTGTAGCTGTTTCTTACACTGCTGCAATTTGTTTTGTGTTAGGAGCAACAATGAGTGCTTTGGCAGGTTGGATTGGAATGAAGATTGCAACAATAGCCAATGTAAGAGTAACAAATACAGCAAGAGAAACAAAAGATAGAGGCAAGACTCTTAAAGTTGCTTTCACTGGTGGTTCAGTAATGGGCTTATGTGTTGGTGGATTTGCACTTCTTGGTTTACTTATTGTTTATTTTGTATTTGGAAAACTCCTGGGACAACTTAGAGTTGATTCTTTAGTATTCCATAGTAATTTCTTAGGCATAAGTGACATACCATTTACAATGAGTGTAAGTTGTTATGCTCTTGGTTGTTCAATCATTGCAATGTTCAATCGTGTTGGTGGTGGAATTTATACAAAAGCTGCTGATATGGGAGCTGATCTTGTTGGAAAAGCTGAAGAAGGAATACCTGAAGATGATGCAAGAAACCCTGCCACTATTGCTGATAACGTTGGTGATAACGTTGGTGATGTTGCTGGTTTAGGTTCTGACTTACTTGAAAGTTATGTTGGAGCAATTACATCTGCTATCATCCTTGCTATATACACATCTTTTTCATTGAAATCAACTTCTATGGCAATATCTTATGAATCCCTAGTTTCATTGGTATCTTATCCACTTATTTTTTGTGGAATTGGACTTATAAGCTGTTGTTTAGCAATCGTATTTTTCTTGGTAAAAAAGAAAGTTGGCGATTTACATAAAGAACTTAATGGAACTACCTATGTTGCTGCAGGATTGACTATAGTTTTGAATTTGATTATTACACCTATTGTTTTCAAAACTCCAGTTTCTTCTTTTAACTTCGGAGTATTATCACCATGGATTTGTGCCATGTTTGGAATTATCGCAGGAATAGTAATCGGAATGTTTGCAGAATATTATACCAGTTACAGTCATCAGCCAACACTTAAACTTGCAAAAGCTAGTGAACAGGGTTCAGCAATTGTAATAACTAATGGTTTAGGACTTGGAATGAATTCAACTATTCTTCCTGTTTTTATACTTGCAGCATGTATTATTTTAAGCAATGCCTTTGCTGGTCTTTACGGTGTTGGAATGGCAGCTATGGGAATGTTAAGTTTCGTTTCAGCAACAGTAAGTGTTGATACTTATGGACCAATTGCAGACAATGCAGGTGGAATAGCTGAAATGTGTGGACTTGATGAAGAAGTAAGAGAAATAACCGATGAACTTGATGCTATTGGAAATACAACAGCTGCAATTGGAAAAGGTTTTGCAATTGGTTCAGCTGCCTTGGCAGCTCTTTCCTTGTTTGCATCTTTCCTTTATGCCGTTGCAGGTGAAAATAGTGGTAACCTCTCCCTCGTTGTTAACATGATTGATACATTGACCTTAGCTGGTGCTTTAGTTGGTGCTGCGCTACCTTATTTGTTCTCTGGTGTTCTTATTGAAGCAGTATCTAAAACTGCACAAAAGATGGTAGATGAAGTAAGAAGACAGTTTAAAATGGATCCAGGTATTTTAGAAGGAACAAGTACCCCTAAATATACTCAATGTATTGCAATTTCTAGTAAAGGTGCTCTTTCAGAAATGAAGAAACCTGCTTTGATTTCAATTGTAACCCCATTATTGGCAGGATTTATTTTTGGACCAAGATTCGTAGGTGGACTTTTAATTGGAACAACTCTTTCCGCTGTTATGTTAGCTATCTTTACAGCCAATTCAGGTGGAGCATGGGACAATGCTAAAAAGTATGTTGAAATTGGACACTTCGGTGGAAGTGGAAGTTCTGCTCATAAAGCATCAATTGTTGGAGATACCGTAGGTGATCCACTTAAAGATACTGTAGGACCTTCACTTGATATTCTTATCAAGATAATGAGTGTTATCTCAGTAATTATGGTTTCAATCTACTCTGAGTTTAATTTGATTGGATTATTCTAGAAATATTACTTTTAATAATTTTATACCACGGAAATTAAATTTTCTGTGGTATTTTTTTTGACTTTAGTCTGTTAAGGATGTGAAACGTCATAAAACCAGCATGGGCGAGATTTTGAGATACCTTTGTGCATACAAAAGAGTCGAAATAATTGAAGATAAGAGTATCAATTTTTATGAGATATTTCATAAAAATTTGGCAATAAGCATTTCTTGTTAAAGAAGTATTATGTAAGTATCGTGGCGCTAAATGAATCAACTATAAAAAGTATTTTCAGAAACAAGAAACACAGAATATTATACAAAATAAAATGAGTGTGAAAGCAAGCGCTTTGAGTCACAAGCAGGTAATTTTAGGCTTATATTTTTAGTGAAAACCACCTCTTTGAAGGGTGTTATGATTAGGGGAATAGATATTACAATATTTATATATAAAATTAATAAGCACTTGCCAATATCGAATAATTTAATTCTATTTACTTTCCTTTACAATAATTAATTTTTACTAATTATTAAATAAATTAAAAATTTTAATGGGTTTAACATTAAATAGATTCCAAAATATCTATAATATTGTTTTTTTTAAAAAAATAATAAAAAAATATAAGAAACTAAGTTTTTTTAGTATTTAAAGATAAAAAGATTCCTTTTAATTAAGTAGAAATACCATAGTTTACATTTATATTATATCTATTTTATGATGGAAAAACGACAAAGTAGTTTCCATTTTTATAAATACTGTATTTTTTTTACCATTTGATAATGAATAACTCTATTTTATAATCTAATAAAAGTAGAAAGGAGGCTTAAATGAAACGTCATGTAGCAGCGCTTTTTTCAAATGGAAAAATTAAGCTGGTTGAAGATACAGTACCACCTTTGACTAAGGGAATGGTTAGGATAAAAACTATATGTTCTTTGGTAAGTCCAGGGTCAGAACTTAAAGGATGGGATGCTTTAGCAAAACAAAGAATTAATCCAGAAACAGTGGTGTCACAAAAGAAATTTGGGTATTCAATAACTGGAATTATTGATGCTATTGGAGACAATGTAAGCAGTCGACTTGAAGTTGGCTTAAGAGTGGTTGCCATTGGAGCAGGTTATGCTCAACATTCAGATTATGTTGTTGTTCCGCAAAATCTTTGTATTGAAGTTCCTAAAAAAGTTAAAAGTTCAGATGCTTCTTATGCAATGCTTATAGCAACTGCCCTTCAAGTTTTAAGAAGGACAAAGCCTGAAATTGGAGAATATTATTTAGTATGTGGTTTAGGAATTGTAGGACTATTAACTGCTAAATTGTTGCAACTCAATGGCTGTAAGGTTCTAGGAATTGATAACCATTCTACAAGAGTTGAGTTAGCTAAAAAATGGGGAATAGATCAAGTAGTGTTGGACTCTGATTTGGAGTATGATAAAAAACTAGATTCTTTTACTGAAAAAGAAGGTTTTGATGGTGCAGTTTTAGCTTTTGGTGGAAGGGCAGATGGTCCTTTAGATAGAATAGTAAAACATATGAGACTTTGTCCTGATAGTCACCATACAGGAAATATAGTGGTAGTGGGGTGGC
>Ga0265294_10000633_pt1 | contig 47012 bp, 38 predicted proteins | sample MunlanPumphouse3_FD_192504 | JGI IMG/M metagenome (GOLD analysis project Ga0265294, IMG submission 192504) | Groundwater microbial communities from a municipal landfill in Southern Ontario, Canada - Pumphouse #3 | ecosystem: Environmental > Aquatic > Deep subsurface > Groundwater | place...
ATGGGCGATGTATGTTTTGATAATAATTCTCGGCTTGTATGGAGTGAAGACTGTTACGAGAAGTTTTGCTTGGAAAGACAATTTAACCTTATTCACTACTGATGCTAAGACCTCGCGTAATAGTGCAAAAGTGCAAGTATCAGCTGCTGAAGTCTTAATAAAAGAAGCAGAAAAAACAAATAATCCAGTGAAAAAAGAAAAATTGTTGTTGGAAGCATTACAATATTTAAAAAGGGGAGGTGAGATATATCCTGAATATTATGGAGTTTATGATTTAGGGGGCAAGGCTCAATTTTATTTTAAAAATTATGATTTATCATTAGAAAATTATTTAATATGTACTAAGTTAAATCCGAAAATTCCTACTCCCTATAATAATATTTATGCAGTAGGAGTAAATGCTTTTAATGATTCAGTATATGATGTAGCACATCGTGCTTTTTCATTTCTCACTAATAAATATCCTGATTCAACTAAATATTTGTTTCAATTGGCACTTGTGTATAAATCTACCTATAAAATAGATTCTGCTATAATTATTTTAAATAAAATAATAAAAAAAGATAGTTGTAATGCAGATGCTTACAATCAACTAGGAGAAATTTATGCTAGATTTTTAGGTAATAATAGAAAGGCAGAGGAATATTTATTAAAAGCAGTGCAATGTGATCCTACTCATTCATCGGCATTAGAGAATCTAGGAGTATTCTATGGTATGCAAGGTAGATCTAAAGATGCTCTAAATTATTTCAAAAAAGCACATAAATATAATCCTAATAGCAAAAATCTTATACAGAATATAGGTTTAGCGTATAAAAATCTAGGGATGATGGACAGTGCCCAATATTATCTACAAAAAGCTATGTAATAAATATTTATTGGATTATTCGTTTGGTTGTCTCATCTTGAAATGGATTTATATAAATAAATCATTGTAAGGGCGTATAATCATATTCCCATAATCATGCACCCTATTTATCCTGGCCTTTAGGTCATTAGTAAAACAAAGAATAAGACGTGACATTAGCTCTAAAAACATGATTATCGCCACCTTCGATACAACCATAAGTGGACTACTTAGCCACCAAACGAATAAAATTTTAGTTTGATATAAAAATGGATAATTTCGAAAAAATTAGAATATGTATGCCTTTTGCTGAACTCATGATTATGTTTGCAATAACGTAGATTAAGGAGCCAAAAAACTAACAAAACTAAAATAATTTGGATTATTTATATTATAATATTATTGTGAAAAAAAAGCAGTAAATTTTGTGTTTGTATAGGTAATGAAAATTGGGAAGTTTGGCAAGGGGATGGAATGAATAAATGATATAAAATTATTACATTAATAAATGTTTAAGTTTTTCAAGTTTATATGTTAAATAATTTTTATATTTTTACAAAAATTTTAATTCATGAAAAAAATCGTAGAGAATACCAGCAAATACCTAGCTATGAGCAAGGAAGAGAATAAAGAATTCTTAGACAACCTTTATTCTCTAATGAAAAAATTAGAAGCCGATGTAGTCGATTATCAAGGTCTGAAAATACTCAGTGCCCCGCCACTCTGTCCAGACTGTCGTAGCAATCACATCATTAAAAATGGCTTACAAAATGGAATGCAAAACTATCGTTGCAAAGACTGCGGCAGACAATTTAGAGTTACCACTGGTACTTTTGTCTACAGGTTACAAAAGAAAGAAAAAATGCTCGACTACATCAGATGTATGGTAGCAGGCAAAAGTCTAAGAGCTTGTGCTAAAGAGGTGGGCATCAGCCTACCAACAAGCTTTGCTTGGCGACACAAGATATTAGCAGCTTTACAAAGTTTCGAAGATAATATCAATTTTTTCGGCGTAGTAGAGATGGACGAACTATTGATGGATTATTCCGAAAAAGGCAGAATATACAAAAATGCCGAAGAGCTGAAGCGAGCTAGGAAGCAAAAGCCGAAGAAAGTAGCTGTATTGGCAGCTACTGACAGAGCTGGCAACTTATTATTCAAAAAATTTGATGGCAAAAAGCTAAGTTCAGAACAGATAGAGCAATTTCTGAAGGCTAAGATGCCAAAGGATGGAGTTATGTGTAGCAGTAATAAAAAAGCATTCAAAAAGGTTGGAAGAAATGTAATCAAGCACAAGGAAATAGTAACTAACCATAGACAAAAGCGAGGTATATATAGCCTAAGTACTGTCAAGAAGAAAGCTAGTGAATTCACGAATTGGATATATTTCAAATTTAGGGGTGTAGCTACCAAATACCTGCAAAACTACATTATGTGGTATGTAGTGATGGGTAAATACCTCACAGGCAAGACTGTAAGCAATACTGGGCGAATGCTCAATCTCGCATCCTCGGACAGGTGGGCGTGGTATCGGTATAGAGAGTTAGTGAATAAAACATATGTTGATTTTAACATATATTAGATTCCCGAATTTCACCCCGCCTTCCCAAAATTTTAAAAACGCATCTCAAAATCTTACTATTTAATAATTTATGAAAATTTATATTAGAACAGCTAATAAATAAATATTGAGAAATAGATAAAAGTTTAAATTATTTTTATTGAATTGAGCGTTTAACCATATATAATTATTATTATATCCTAACCAAAATAATAGAATAACGTTGCATTTGTTTCAATTAGTTTAGGTATTTTATCATCTGGTAACTTCTATAATTTTAAGTTATTTTTATGATAATAAACTTCTCAATTTCTCCACCTACAAACTACTCTACACCTTCACATATTAACTTTCCCATTCTCTCTTTGCCACGATTATAGTTTATTATAGAATTCATAATAAAATTAATGGTTCGGTATATTTATTGTTATTAACTAAACGTCTATTTCAAAAAATATTAATTAGTTAATTTAAATATTTTAGGACACTTTTATATATTTCTTCTTCTAATTTATTATAATTAATTGGTTGGAAAGTTTTACCAGTGAGTATTTCATATAGTTTAATGTATCTTTTAGATACTTCTAATATCACCTCAGTAGGCATTATTGGTGGTTTTTCATCATCTTGCCCTGTGAAACCTTGTTCCATTAACCATTCTCGGATAAATTCCTTAGATAATTGTTTTTGTGGTAAGCCTTCTTTTTGTCTTTGTTCATAACCTTCTATGTAGAAATATCTTGACGAGTCTGGAGTATGTATTTCGTCTATTAATATTATTTCATCGCCCAATTTGCCAAATTCATATTTGGTATCTACTAAAATTAATCCTTTTTGATTGGCTATTTCTGTACCTCTTTTAAATAGAGCATAAGTATATTGTTCTAATTTTTCGTATTCTTCTTTAGATGCAAGTCCTAAATTTATAATTTCTCCAGGTGAGATATCTTCATCGTGTCCCTCTATAGCTTTGGTGGTAGGAGTAATGATAGGGCGGGGGAGAGGATCATTTTCTTTTAAACCGTCAGGTAAATATTGTCCACAAAGCACTCTTTTACCATATTTATATTCGCGCCATGCATGTCCGCTAAGGTATCCACGGATAACCATCTCTATCCCAAAGGGTTTTGCTTTATGGCCTAGCATACACATCGGGTGTGGACAAATAATTTTCCAGTTTGGTAAAATATCACTCGTAGTGTCTAAAAAATATTCTGCTATTTGATTTAGCACTTGTCCTTTGTATGGAATTGGTTGTGGTAAAACGATATCAAATGCTGAAATCCTATCTGTAACTATCATTAAGAGTAAACCATTTATTTGATAAATATCCCTTACTTTACCTTTATAAATTTTTTTTTGTTTTGGAAAACTAAAATTTGTCTCTTTCAAACCATCATTATTATTCATATATTTATAATTTTATTGTAATATAATAAATTTTTTTAATAATTTAAAATAAAATACCTATTTTAAACATTAAATAATTTAATATAGATTTATACTTAATATTTTTATATTCTTTTAGGCTATTAGTGAGACCATTATTAAAATATATTTCTCCTAATAAAGCAGTAGTACCACCTAATGAATATTCTATTCCAGCACCTATATCAAAGGTTGCCCTGAAAAGTGATATACGATTATTTGCTTTTTCATTATCATAAGTGCGAAAAATAAACGAATTGTCTTGAGCTGATATTTCTTCGGTATATTTAGTTCCTATACGCAATCCTAATGAGCCTCCTACTCTCATATAATATCTAAAATAATTGATTTCATTAGTTCGCATTTTCAATGTTATGGGAATTTGTAAATATTGAATTTTGTAAATAGAATTTATATTAGATAATTTATCTGTCATATTATCATAACTAAATAAAGTATCAGAAAGTTTCATTTTTCCACTGCCATACATTACATCAAAGCCCGAAGCTATCACTAAATTTGGTGCTACGGCAAATTCTGCCATAAAGCCAAAACCATAACCAAATCTCATGCCTTCATTTTTCCAATCTTTCATATCAGGCTTCATCCAGCTGGGGCCTAGTGTACCATACATACCACATCTAAAAAATTTGAAATCTGTCAATGATTCATCTTTTTGTGCTTTAATATCTATAGATAAACAAAATAACATACAGATAAACAAAATTATTGTCTTTTTCATTTCTTTGATTAATTTTGAAAATTATAAAACAAAATTATAAAATTAAATTTTTATGAAAAAATTAGTAATGGTAGTTATTTTGTTCTCCATGTTCTTTGCTTCGTGCAATTCTTGCAGCAAAACTAAAGAAAGAGAATTTTTACCTTCGATAGAGCGTAAAAAGTTACATAAATTATACTTACCACCTATCAAAATTCAAAGATACGAACAAGATCTTTTTGCCATTCCGCTTGATAGTTTAAAGAATAGACTTACAGCATTATATCCTAAATATAGTTTTTTTTATAGATTAGAAGATTTAGAAAATCCTGCTAATTTATTTCAAATAAAATTATATTTAACAGATCCAGTAGTTAAGCAATTAAAAAAAGATGTAGATAAACAATATGCTGATTTAGATTGGTTAGAAAAAGAATTGTACGAAGCTTTTAAGCGTATTTTATACTTTGATAGTACATTCAAAATTCCCAAGGTTTTCACTTATATATCTGGCGGAGATTTCGAATTTCCAGTAAAATATGCTGAGAATAACCTCATAATAGCTCTAGATATGTATTTGGGTCAATCTTATCCTATCTATGCTCAATGGGGTATACCTCGATATATATCATATAGGATGACTAAAGATTTTATAATAATAGATTGTATGAAAGAAATAGCACGTGCTTATGTAGAAAAATATACTCCGCCTACTAGTACTCTCTTAGACCAGATGCTATATCACGGCAAGATATTGTATTTCACAGACCTTACATTGCCATATATAGCTGATAGTATCAAAATATATTATACTACACCACAGTATATTTGGGCTAGCAAAAATGAAGGTAATGTTTGGGGCTTTTTCATAGATAAAAAATTACTCTATACCACCGATATGAGAGAAATCATGAAATATATAGGGGAGGCACCTTTTACTAGTACTTTTTCACAATATAGTGCTCCACGCATGGGGCAGTTTATAGGCTGGCAGATTGTGCGTTCTTATGCTAAAAATCATCCTAAAGAGAATTTTAAAGATATCTTTGCTATTACTAATTCGAGTATTCTTTTGCAGCAGAGTCATTATAAACCTAAAAAATTATAAAAAATTAGTTCTTTAACAATAAGAAAAGTCAAATTAATACTTAGATGTTAATATTATGTATATAAAAAAAATCAACTAGTCTAAATATTAAAAAAAATCGTTTCTATTACATAGTTTTTATATATTTTTAGCAAAAAATTTCTAAAAAAATGCGATGGATATTTACTAGTTTATTTGTTTTTGTTATTTCTTGCTTTAGCTTATTAATAAAACCATTTTATTATAAAAATGTATTAAATAATAAAAATATTAATATTGAAAATTATCAAAAAATAAAATTATTAGAATTGCCCATGTCTGAAACTATAATTCCTTTAGGATTTACTTCTGATGCTAAAAAAATATTAGGAGTTAAAATTTCAATAGGATCTGATTTATATTCCTTAGAGGATATATCTCAAGTACCATTTGTAGTTTATCAATTAAATAATGGAAAATCTGAACTAATAGAGGGTAATATTGATCAATTAAAAAAACTAGATATTAATGGAGATTTTTTAATATCTATTAAAAATAAAGAAACAGAAACAATAGATATTTATGCTTTAGAGTTGGACAACGGAGAATTATTAAGATATGAATGTTTGTCATTTAATACTAATGCTAATGATATATTTGGTGCATATAGTCCTAATAGACAAAAAATATATTTCTCTAGTGATATGCTAGGTGGCTATGGAGGTTATGATATCTATGAAGTGGAACATCTAGGAGCTGGTAAATGGTCTACACCGAGAAATCTAGGCCCAAATGTTAATACTAGTGGTAATGAAATTGCACCTTTCATAATGAGTGATGGACTTACACTATTTTTTAGTCGTAAACCTTCATTAAATAATGATAATTATGATATTTATGTATCTACTATTATGGATGATGGCACAATAGAAGTAGCAGATATCATCGATACTAATATAAATACAAATGGTGATGATTTATTTATTCGCATTAGCCCAAACAATAATAAAGCTGTATATGTAACAAAAATGAAAAATTCGTGGTGTTTCTATGAAATAAATTTTCATCAATAGATAGTAAGTTTATTTTTTATTCCGATATTATAAACCCTATATTATCACAATCTTTTATCAGAAGATCTCGTTTGCTTTTTCTAATCTTAATTTGTATATCTTGTCCTATATTATCTGCATTTATAATTTCAAATTCGAATTCATATTTTTTTTGTAAATTAAAAAATAATTGCTGCTGAGTATAAGGTATACTGACATTGAAAATATCATAAATATATTTAGTTATGATTTCACTGTTTTCAATAGCTAATAATGTAGCTGATTTATAAGCATTTATCAGCCCAGAGATTCCTAGTTTAGTACCACCAAAATATCTAACTACTACAGCTAAAATATTAGTAATATCTGCGGATAATAAAGCATTTAGAATTGGCTTGCCAGCTGAGCCTGAAGGTTCTCCCGCATCACTATCAAACTGTATTTCTTTTTCTACACCTAAAATATATGCATAGCAGTGATGGGTAGCATCATAATATTCTTTTTTTGCTATTTGTAAATAATTTTTTACTTCATCTAAATTTTCTATAGGATACAATAAACCAATGAATTTGCTATTTCTATCTTTATATATAGACTTAGCTTGACTTCTGATCGTCAGATATTCATCCATCATGCAATAAATTTATAAACTCAATAATATTATTGATAATATTGCAATAAAAGTACCAATAATTTTTCTTTTATTTAATACTTCTTTGAATAAAATCCTTCCTAATATTACACTCAATAAAACAAAACTAATATTGAATAATGGAATAAATAGTGTTAGAGGTAGAAATCTAATAGCTTTCAAAAAGAAATATGTAGAGTACCAATTTAAAATTCCTAGTTCTATGCCCGCGAGACTAGTTTTGAATAATTGTTTTTTTAAAAATTTAGGTTTCTGAAATAATACAAAAATAATAGCTACGACTAAAGAAATAGCAAAAGCATTTGTCAGATACATATATATATTAGCATTGTCTCCTAATAAAAAATAAGTATCAGCTATCTTGAAGATACTGTCATTGCAGCCAGTGAAAAGGAATAAAAGTATAGGAAAAATCAAGTATTTTAGTTTGGTAATTTTATTTTTATCATTTTTAGTTTCGAATAATAAAAGATAAAGCGCGGGAAAAATCATAATAATCCCCATAATGCGATGTGCTAAAACAGGATCGCCTAATAGAAAAAAACCAATAAGTATGGGAATAATAATAGACATTTTGCCACTTAGAGCTGTGATGCTGATGCCAAAATATTTTATAGATAGAGAATAAATAAAAAAAGAAATTGACAAAATTATACCACTGGCTACTGACAAATAAAACCAATCAAATGAAGGTAATTTTTGAAAATTAAATGGTTGATAAAAATATCCTAATATAAAAGCAACTAAATAATTAATGACAATGGCATGTGGTGTAGACACCTCGATTTTTTCAAAAATTTTAAAACTTACTAGGATAGCTAGACTAGTGATGAGAGCGAGCAGAAATAAAAGCATATTTTTTAGCAAAATTAAGTATTTATTAAATGTATGATCAAATATTTTTTTATTATTATTAATTTAGAATTTTTTTTACAATTTTGTAATTTATTTGTAAAATTTATTTTAAAAAATTTGTTTTTATAATTTTAATAAATATAAAAAATATGACTCCAGAACAATTATCTTTATTCATAGAAATCATAGGTTATATAGCTTCGGCTTTTGTGTTGATATCAGTAATGATGCGTTCTATTGTAAAGCTGCGATGGTATCTACTGATTGGAAATATTTTTTATGTAATATATGGTGTATTAATAAATGCTATGCCTGTTATATTATTAAATGCTATTAATGGTGTATTAAACATTTATTTTTTGTATCAAGCGCATAAGCAATTTGGCGATTTCGAAATCATCAAAATTTCACCTCACGAAAATATAGTTATGTATTTTGTTAATCATTTCAAAGAAGACATAAAAAAGTTTTTTCCTGATTTTGAAAATTTAAAAACAAATGAAGAAAATTATGTTTTGATGAGAGATAATGTTATAGTGGGACTTTTTTCATTTAAACAAAGCTATGACCAAGTAAATATCACTCTAGATTATGTGACTCCTGCATACAGAGATCTAAAGCCAGCTAAATTTTTATTTTATAAATCCGAATTTTTCAAAACAAGAGGTATAACTCAATTAATCACAGTCTCTAATGTACCTTATCACAAAAAATATTTGAATAAGATTGGTTTTAATAATATAGATAACAATAAATTTATTTTAAAAATCTAATAAAAAAATTTGTATTATTAAAATTTTTATTATCTTTGCAATCTAGATTTTAGGGCGCTTAGCTCAGCTGGTTCAGAGCGCCTGCCTTACAAGCAGGAGGTCAATGGTTCGAATCCATTAGCGCCCATTTTTTTACTTTATCGAAAATCAAGCTTTTTAGAAAAAAAATTCAAAAATCCTAAATATTTATATATCATAGTAGATTTTATTAATTATTTACTAAAAATAAATCTTAATTAAATTTTTAAAATCAATGAGATTTGTGAGTATAAAATATTGTTAATTATAAATATATTTATAATTAACAATAAAAGATATAGTATCACTCTAAATCTTCAATTTTTTGAGCTACTATCTCTACAGTAGCTCCTTTTTTTAATAAACCACTAATAATAAATTCTAAAATAGCTGGCACTATAAGTAGTACAGTCAATAATATCATTAATAAGATGTATAAAATATTCTTGAAAATAGGATAAGGATTTTTTAAAATATTGACAAAATAATTAAATTGTTTGAAAATATAATTACCAGAACTTAAAATAAAACTTGAAATATTATGTATAAAATTCCAATGATTATTTTTTTTAATAATAAAACCTTTATTTAACAAAACTTCAATAAATTTTTTTATATTGGGTATATTATCATGGTATGGTGGATCTAAATGAAGCCATTTGGATCGAAATAAATGAAATTGTATACTATCAGTATTAGGTATGTTAATATAAAAAATGCCATTTGTCTTTAATAATTTATTAATTTGTTCCATTAATTGTATTGGTTTACCAATATGCTCAAAGCTATGATTACATATTATAATGTCAAATTGTAGATTAGGTTCATAGTAAAAAATATCTTGAGCTATCACAGAAATTTTTGAATTTAGTTTAGCACGATGTAATGCTTTGTTTTCCAATTCAATACCTATAAACTTACCGCGTCTTTTTTTAGATATAGCAGTTAATAACTGTCCATCTCCACATCCTATATCTAATACATTAGCATCTTTATCTATCCATTTGGCAAGTCGTTTACCTTGTTTTAATTGAAAAATATCTATTATTTTTTGTACCAAAGGGAATGAAAATTTCTTAGTATCAGAGCCGAAATATGATACTGGATATATATTTATATGTTGATTGGGAGCTAATGTTACACTACCACATTCAGGACATACATATAATAAATTATCTGAAACTTTAAAAAGAGACTCACTATTTAACGATGTTAAACAGTAAGCACATTCAATTTTCATAAATTTTATTCTTGACCTTCATTTTGTTTTGTCTTATTTTTTTGCATTCTTTTTTTATTACGTTTAGAAGGTCTGCTCTTTCCGTATGTACCACTAAATAATTTGCCTCTTTTAGTTCTTTTATCACCTTTTCCCATAATTATTTTTTTAATTTTTTTTTTAAAATTTCATCCTATATCATCTGATATTACTATTTCTATCTGTGCTGATGAGCCATGATGATATGCTGGGCAAGTCTCTTTGGCTTTGCAAGAGGTTAATAGCACAATTAATAATATTAATAATGCAAATAAAATTTTTTTCATTTTTTCATTTTTTTGTAACTGCAAAATTATATATTTTTTTTTAATCTAAAAAATTATTAAAAAAGTATATTACTAATGCTCTAAATAGTAATATTGATTATGTATAAACTATATTTACTTTTATTGAGTTTTTTTCTAATTTATGTTGCATATACTTTACTCTCTATAAAATTATTCAGTTTTTCATTACATCTAAATATTCGGCAAAAATAATACTATCAATATATTATAGATAATAGACCATTTCATTTATTTTAAAAATAGGTAAAAGACGAATTGTGATATTTATATATACTTAAAGAGATTATTAAATCCGATTTTCATATATCGTAACAAACAAAACAAATCGTATTGATTATCAATGTATAATTTTTTTAATTTTACATCGAAAAAAACTAGTAAATTTGTAATAAAAATGCAAATTCATAAGTTTGGTGGTGGAAGCTTAAAAAATCCACAATCTATCGAACAAGCTATAAAAATTATAAAACAAAGAAATAATGAACCGACATTAGTAGTAATCTCAGCATTTGCTAAAACTACTAATGCATTAGAAAACATTCTTTACCTTGCCAGAAATGATCAAGATTACCAAGATGAATTAAATAAATTAAAAAAATTTCATTTGAATATTACTTTACAATTTTTTAATGACAAAAATGCTTCGATTTTTGATGAAATAGATCAATATTTTCAGCAATTAGAACATGCTTTATATAATTATAAAGATTGGGAATATGACATACATTACGATGCTACTGTATCTTTTGGCGAGATATTATCTACAATAATAATTCATAATGTTTTTGATTTATATGGGTTGGCTAATATATGGTTAGATGCTCGAGAAGTAATCATAACAGATACATTGCATAGAGATGCTATCATAAACTGGGATTTAACTAATAAAATGATAAATGAAAAAGTAAAACCATTACTAAGAGATAATAATTTGATAATAACTCAAGGTTTTATTGGTCGTTCAATAGATGGTTATATATCCACATTAGGACGAGAAGGCAGCGATTTTTCGGCAGCGATTTTTGCTAATTGCCTTAATGCTGAATGTGTAACTATCTGGAAAGATGTACCGGGAATTTTCAATGCAGATCCTAAAATTTTTGATAATGCAATACTTTTGACACATTTAAATTATAAAGAAGCTTTCGAATTAGCTTATTATGGAGCTAAAATATTACATCCCAAAACTATTCAGCCATTAGAAGAAAAAAAAATAAAATTATTAATAAAAAATTTTTTAGATCCTGATACTAAAGGTACATTGATAGACGATTATACTACTAAGGATAAACATATCTCTTCTTGTATTATTAAAAAAAATCAAGTTCTTATTTCTATTTCGCCTAAAGATTCACTTTTTATTAGTGAAAATGATTTATCCTTGATTTTATTTATTTTTTCAGATTTCAATATAAAAATTAATTTAATGCAAACCGATGCTTTTCATTTTCATGTATGTATCGATAATAATTATTTTAAAATTACGTCACTTATAAATAGATTGAATGAAAAATTTAATACTGAAATAAAACATAATTTATTTTTAGTTACTTTTACCCATTATAAAAATGCTATATTCAATATCTTGCACAATGAAAATATATATATAGACCAGTATAATGGTAATATCAGACAATGCTTGACAGATAGTATAATTTTATAAATGATATTATCATGTTAAATATTTAAGATTAACTTACATAAAAGAGATTAAGAGATCACAAAGTATAAACAAATTTTAATTAAAACTAATTTTTTAAGTTAAAAAAAAATTAATCATTTTTGAGTAATAAAATCAGTATTATACTTATTTATTTGGTTTATAAAAGGGCGGAGTAACTACTTTAGCCTTGGTTAATTTATTTCTAATATTTATAAATATTTCAGTATCAGGATCAGAGAAATCTATAGGTACATATCCTAATCCAATAGCTTTTTTCACATAAGGGGCAAATGTACCAGAGGTTACATTACCTATAATGTCTCCTTTATCATTGCAAATAGGATAATCATGACGAGGGATGCCTTTGTCTACCATCTCAAATCCGATTAATTTACGTTTAATTCCTTGTTGCTTTTGTTTTAATAAAAACTCTTTATCTATGAAGTTTTTATGATCTACAAATTTAACTATCCATCCCAAACCTGCCTCTAATGGGGAAGTAGTATCATCAATATCATTGCCATATAGGCAAAATCCCATTTCTAATCTAAGAGTATCTCGTGCGCCGAGTCCAGCAGGTATAATTTCTTCATCTTTACCAGCTTCGAAAATAGCTTCCCATATTATTGTAGCATGTTTGGGATCAAAATATATTTCACATCCGCCACTGCCCGTATATCCTGTAGTAGATAGCAAAATATCTTTAATATTAGCTATAGTTACATATTGCCATGTATAATGTTTCATATCCATTATAGGCTCTTCTACTATTTTTTGCATTATTTTCATTGCTAATGGGCCTTGTATAGCTAGTTGAGCTATATTATTAGATTCATTTATCAAGTCTTTGCCAATTTCGATATTAAATTTTGGAGCATGAGAGCATAGCCAGTTCCAATCTTTTTCTATGTTAGCAGCATTCACTACTAGCAAATATTCTTGTTCATTAATTCTATAGACTAATAAATCATCTACTATGCCCCCCTTTCCATTAGGAAAGCAAGAATATTGAATTTTACCATCTTTGAGTGCTGATACATCATTAGAAGTCACATATTGAGCAAAGTCCAAGGCATTCTGGCCTTTTATATATATTTCTCCCATATGAGAAACATCAAAAACTCCCACTCGCTCTCTAACAGCTATATGTTCTTCTTGTATTCCTTTATATTGCATTGGCATATAAAAACCAGCAAATTCTACCATCTTTGCTCCCAAACTTTCATGAATCTTAGTAAATGGTGTGTACTTCATATTTCTTAATTTTTTAGCAAATTTACAATTAATAAATCAATTACAAATATTTTTATTAAAATTTATTATATACAAATTAATAACAATAAATCTGTCACAAAGTAACTTTTATGCTAATTTATATAATAAGCAACTTTTATGCTTATTAAACCTTATTAATTGATCATTTATTGCAAAAAAAATTGAATCTATTAATTTAAATATATATATCTTTAAAAAAATATTTTTATATACATTTGCAAGTATGAAATATATTTTATATCCATTTGCTTTTATTTTTTATTTAATACAGAAAATCAGAAAATTCTTATATTCAATAAAAATTTGTAAAAGATATATTCCCCCTATCACTACCATTAATATTGGTAATTTATCTTTTGGCGGTAATGGCAAAACTCCACATACTATTTATACGGCTCGTTTACTATTAAATAATAATTATAAAGTATCAATATTATTAAGAGGTTACAAAAGAAAAACTAGAGGTTTTATAGAAGTAAATGATGATGCTAGCGTCATTGATGTAGGTGACGAAGCATTAGTGTATAAAAGAAATTTTGGTTCATTAGTAAGAGTAGCAGTATGTGAGAATAGAGCCAAAGGTATTAGAATTTTATTAGACAAATATCCAGACTTAGATATTATTTTACTCGATGATGCTATGCAGCACTGGAGAGTAAATTCACATTTACAATTATTACTAACAGATTTTTCTAATCCTTTTTTTAGAGATCATTTATTTCCCGTCGGTCAGCTAAGAGAACCTAGACGATCATCTAAAAGAGCTGATATTATAATAATTACAAAATTCCCTTCTATTTTTTCTCCCATTATTTTTAAAAATTTAACAGAAAAAATCAAATTGTATCCGCATCAGCAATTATTTGTCAGCTATATTAGTTATAATAAATTAAAACTTGTATTTAATAACAATAAGAATATAGAAATATATGATACAAAACCTTATGCTATTTTTGTTTTTACTGCTATAGCCAACCCACAATCACTTAATGAGCATTTACTTTTGATGTGTAAAGATTTGATAAGATTTAATTTTCCAGATCATCATCAATTCACGGAAAAAGATGTAATAAAACTAAAAAAGGCATTTAATGATTATCCTTCAGCAAATAAAATAATAGTAACAACAGAAAAAGATATACCCAGATTAGAACTCCCCTCAATTAAAAAATATTTATTAGATTTGCCAATCTATTATGCACCAATAGATATAAGATTTCATAATATGGCCAATAATGAGTATAATTACGATAAATATATATTAGATTATGTTAGAAAAAATCAAAAAAACAACAGAATTTTTAAAGAGTAAAGTAGATTTAAAACCTGAAATAGGTATAGTTTTAGGTTCAGGTTTAGGAAATTTAGGTAATGAGATTAATCCAGTAGCAGTAATTCCCTACAAAGAAATACCGAATTTTCCTATTTCTACAGTAATGGGCCATGGCAGTAATTTAATTTTTGGCACTTTAGAAGGTAAAAATGTAGTAGCTATGCAAGGTCGCTTTCACTATTATGAAGGTTATACTATGCAAGAGATTACTTTTCCTATTAGAGTGATGAAGGCTCTAGGTGTACAAAGTTTATTCCTTTCTAATGCTGCAGGTGGTATGAATCCCGATTTTGAAGTAGGAGATATAATGCTGATAGTAGACCATATTAACTTTATGGGTACAAATCCACTAATAGGACCCAATTATGATGAATTAGGTCCGAGATTCCCTGATATGAGTGAGCCGTACAGTAAAAAATTTATCAATTTAGCTAAGCAATGTGCTAATAACTTAAATATACCAATTAAAGAAGGTGTTTATGTAGCTGTTACAGGTCCCAATTTTGAGACACCAGCAGAATATAAATTTTTTAGAATTATTGGTGGAGATGCAGTAGGTATGTCTACAGTACCAGAAGTAATAGTGGCAGCACATAGTGGGTTGCCTGTATTTGGCGTTTCTATTATCACTGATTTAGGAGGTTTTGAAGATATACAACCTATTTCTCATGAAGAGGTATTGAAAGCTGCTGATGCTGCTGAACCAAAACTTTCAGCTATCATAAAAGCAATGTTAAAAGAATTGTAAAGTAGAATAACAAATAGTATTTTTATAAAACTGATTTATCAAAGCACTAAATTTTAAATAAATTAATATGCTATTAAAAGTTTTTTCTGCTGCTATATTTGGTATAGATGCTATTATCGTAACAGTAGAAGTGGATTTAGCTCCCGGGACTAAAACATTTATTTCTGGTTTACCAGATAATGCAGTAAAAGAAAGTCGTAATAGAATAGAACCTGCCATCATTAATAGTGGTTTTCTATTTCCAGGTAAAAAAATCACTATTAATTTTGCCCCGGCAGATATTAGAAAAGAAGGTTCTCATTATGATTTACCAGTAGCTTTAGGAATTTTGGGTGCTAATAATCAATTACCAGATGTAGATTGGTCTGAGTATATGATAGTAGGTGAATTATCGCTAGACGGTAGTATTCTACCAGTACACGGTATCTTACCTATTGCTATAAAAGCTAAAAGAAATAATTTTAAAAATTTAATTATACCTAAAGCTAATATTAGAGAAGCATCAGTAATAGAAGGATTAAATATTTATGGCTTTGATAATTTGAGAGAAGTAATTGATTTTTTTCATGGTAATTTTATACCTGATAATAATAAAACTGCAATTAAAGAGTCTATAAGTGAACATACATGTGAATCGATAATAGATTTCGCTGATGTGAAGGGTCAAGAAAATGTAATAAGAGCTATGGAAATAGCTGCAGCTGGTCGTCACAATATATTAATGATAGGTCCGCCCGGAGCAGGTAAAACTATGATAGCTAGACGTTTACCTACCATTATGCCGCCAATGACATTCGAAGAAAGTATAGAAACTACTCAAATATATTCTGTTGCCGGGAAAATTGTAAATAATGGTGGATTGATAACAGAGAGACCTTTTAGAGCTCCGCATCATACTATTAGTGATGTGGCACTAGTAGGTGGAGGTGCTATACCTAAACCTGGCGAAATATCTCTAGCACATAATGGAATACTTTTTTTAGATGAATTGCCAGAATTTAAAAGATCAGTGTTAGAAGTTTTGCGTCAACCACTTGAAGATCGCGTAATTAACATAAGTAGAGCTAAGTATGCTACTACATTTCCTGCAAATTTTATGCTTGTAGCAGCTATGAATCCCTGTCCTTGTGGATTTTATAATCATCCAGAAAAACAATGTACCTGTGGACATGGTGCAATTAAAAAATATTTGAATAAAATTTCCGGACCTTTACTTGATCGTATAGATATTCATATAGAAGTGGTACCTTTGGTTTTTAAAGAACTTAGTTCTTCTAAAACCAGTCATAGTTCAAAAGAAATTAGAAATAATGCGATGCGTGCATATGAAATACAAAAAGATAGATATAAAAATTTGCCAAAAATTTATTCAAATGCTCAACTTCATTCACGACTAATTAAAAAATTTTGTCCAGTAAAAGATGAAGGTATGGTATTATTAAAAAATGCTATGGAAAAATTATCACTCTCAGCTAGAGCATATGATAGAATTTTGAAATTAGCTCGTACTATAGCAGATTTAGATGAATCTGAAATTATTAAACCCTATCATCTAGCAGAAGCTATACAATACAGAACTTTAGATAAAAGTAATTGGGGGCTATGAAATCAATAAATTATAATAGATTTGTTTAAATATGAATATCAAACTGAAACATTTGTGTACATTTATTTTCTCCTAAAAGATTAACATAACTAATAAAAAAACTCGCAACATTAAAAAATAATAATATGTTTTAAATTAATTTTTTAAGTAACTTATAATTTTTGATTTTAACTATAATTACGAAAATTTAATATTAAATTTTAAAAATTAGTTTTTGAAGAGTGGGGGAGGTGGGGAATTTATATTTTTTTATGTTAAATTTAATATTGGCTTAGCTCTCAAGTCCCTGTATAAAAACCACGCCCGCCTGTCTGATGATGCGAGGTTGAGCATCCTACCAATGTCCTCGATTAATCTTTTTCGCAAATACTTGTGCGTTACCACATACCACATAATGTAGTTCTGTAAATACTTAGTCGCTACCCCTCTGAATTTCTTATTTATCAAGCCTACAAATGTCTTGGTATGTTTGTTTATCGTAGATACGCTGTATACGCCTCGTTTCTTTGATCTACCTATTACTATCTCTAGTTTTCTCTGTTCTTGTACTTTCGTTTTTTTCAATTCTTCATTATGATTGCTACATATTACACTATTGCTAGATATTTTAGTATTCAATATTCGCTCTATTTGTGCACGTTTTACTTTGTCGAAGCCAGTTAAGTTGAATAGCATATTACCACTCCTATCTTTCGTAGCCATCACAGCTACCTTTCTCTGCTTCTTTTTCTTAGCTTCCTCGTATTCTTCTCTATTTTTGTACTTCCTACCTTTTTCTGAATATTTCATCAGTAACTGCTCGAATTCTATTATTCCATAAAAATCAATATTATTTTCGAAGGTTCTCAGTGCGGAGATTATCCTGTGTCTCCAAGCGAAGCTTGTCGGTAAGCTGATGCCAACTTCAGCGGCACAAGCTCTAAGAGTTTTGCCCTCGAGCATACAACGAATGTAATCGAGCATCTTTTCCTTCTTTTTTAACCTATAGACGAAAGTGCCGGTGGTAATTCTGAAGTTTCTACCACAGTTTTTGCAGATGTATAATTGCTGTCCTTGTTGTGTGCCATTTTTTATAATGTTTTTACTCTGACAATTAGGGCAGAGAGGTGGTATGGTTTGTGCTTTTAGACCTTGATAGTCTACTACATCAGCGTTGAGTTGGTTCATTAGATGATACAATTTATCTAAAAATTCCAAGTTTTCCTGCTTGCCCATTGCCAAGTAGTCTTCTAATTCTTGATCTTTTAATATGGTTTTCATAATTATAAATTTTGGTAAAATTAGCAATTATTTCTATATTAATCCAATATCATATTTAACAATTAAAATTACCCCAACCCCCTTCTCAAATCCCAATGAATTTCATTAATTTACTTTGCATTTCTTAAAAAATAATATTATAAACAATTTAAATATCACATATTTCAAATCTTATAAGATTTTATTATCATTATTATCCGAGTAATAAAAAAAAATCAAGTAATTGTAGAAATGAATAAATTTTTTTTAAAAAAAATCATCTAGTTTGCTTTAATTTATGGAGAATATATATTTATCCATTGTGAATAAATATGTAAATTTTTATAATCCTGAAATATCACAAGAGATTGTAAATAATAAAAATATGATGTTAGAATAATTTAATTTTTAATTAATTTTACTTTCTAAAGTATAAAATTATGAGCATAACAATAAATGAAGCTAAAGAAAAAATAAAAGAATTAGTTGATAAATTTGATTTTAATATACAACAATATAAAAACAAAAACTATGATGAGGCGAATACAAGGGTAGATTTCATAGATCCATTTTTTGAGGCTTTGGGGTGGGACGTGTCTAATAAAGCTGGTTATGCAGAGCAATACAGAGAGGTAGTAAGGGAAGATAAAATAAAAATACAAGGAAAAACAAAAGCACCAGATTATTGCTTTCGCATTGGTGGGAATAGAAAATTTTTTGTAGAAGCTAAAAAACCACAAGTAGATATCAAATCAGATTATAATCCTGCATATCAATTAAGACGTTATGCATACACAGCTAATTTGCCTTTATCTATTTTAACTGATTTTGAAGAATTTGCTATTTATGATACTAGAATAAAACCAAATGTAAATGATAAAGCAGACAATGCTAGAATATTTTATTGTACATATAGGGAATACCTTAAGAATTTTGACTTTATTTATAATACTTTTTCCAAAGAAGGCATTCTAAAAGGTAGTTTTGATAGATATATTGAGTCAAATAAAAATAAAAAAGGCACTTCTGAGGTTGATAAAGAATTCCTAAAATTAATAGATGACTGGAGAGAAAAAATAGCTAAAAATATAGCTAAAAAAAATTATAATTTAGATATAGATGAGATCAACTTTGCTGTACAAAAAATCATTGATAGAATAATTTTTTTAAGGATAGCAGAAGATAGAGGTATAGAAAAATATGGTCAATTACAAGATTTATTAAATAAACCATATATTTATTCCGAATTATTAAAATTATTTTATGATTCAGAGAATAAGTATGATAGTGGGTTGTTTGATTTTAATAAAGAAGATAAAATCACACAAAATATATTAATAGACGATGATATTTTAAAGTATATAATAAAATCTATTTACTATCCAGATTCACCCTATGAATTTTCAGTGTTAGATGTAGAGATTTTAGGTAATATTTATGAACAATTCCTTGGTAAAACTATAAGATTAACGCCTTCTAGACAGGTAAAAATAGAATATAAACCTGATGTGAAAAAAGCTGGTGGCGTTTATTATACTCCAAGCTATATTGTTGATTATATCGTTAGTAATACTGTAGGTGAATTAATAAAAGATAAAACTCCAGAAGATGTAAATAATTTAAAAATGTTAGATCCTGCATGTGGTTCTGGTAGTTTTTTATTAGGAGCATATGAATTTCTTTTAAATTATCATTTAAATTATTACCTAAAAAATAAAGATTTTGCCATAAAAGCAAATAAGATATATGAAAAAGGACATAATGATTATAGTCTAACTTTTGATGAAAAAAAGAAAATTTTATTAAACAATATTTATGGCGTAGATATAGATTCCGGTGCGGTAGAAGTAACCAAATTGTCTTTAATATTAAAATTATTAGAAGGCGAAACACAAGAGCTGATAAAAAATTTAAAAAATCATATTCTGCCAGATTTATCAAATAATATTAAATGTGGTAATTCATTGATAGATACATCAGTTTTAAGCAGTCAGACTCTTTCAATTTTTGATCCTGACAATTTGAAGCATTTAAATCCTATGAATTGGGAAGATGCCTTTCCAGAAATCATTAAGAATGGTGGATTTGATGTAATAATAGGCAATCCTCCTTATGTAAAAGAATATACTGATAGAGAACCTTTTGAATATATGAAGTTATGCAAGGCAAAAGAATATTATCAAGGTAAAATGGATCTCTGGTATGCATTTGCTTGTAAATCTATAGATCTACTAAAAGCTGGTGGATATCATAGCTTCATCGCTACTAACAACTGGATAACATCGCAAGGAGCATCAATACTGAGAAATAAAATCTTAGATGAAACTGTAATAATAAAATTCATTGATTTTGCAGACTTCAAAGTTTTTCAAAATGCATCTATTCAAACAATGATTTATGTTGTAAAAAAAGAAAAACCTAATAAAAAATATAAAGTGAAATATACTAAAATATTAAACAAAAATATACTTTTAACTGATTTAGTAGATAGGCTAAACAAAGACATTAGTAAAGAAAAATACATAAATACTGAAGATTATGAATGGTTCTATGCTATTATAAATCCCAATGAATTAAAAAATAATACATTTACATTTGTTTCTGATAAAATCCAAGCAATTTTAGATAAAATAAAAATAAAATCTAATTATAAATTAATTGAAAATGTTGCTTCTACTGGCATTGATGTACACCAAGATTTTGTTATAGATAGTCATTTAAAATTATTAAAAGATAAGGAAATAAAAAAAGGTGACGGAATATTTATTTTATCAGAAGCTGAAAAGAATTCATTAAATTTGACAAATGATGAGTTAGAAATCATAAAACCATATTACACTACCAAAGAACTAAAAAGGTATTACGGATCAAATAAAAACAAATATTGGATAATATATTCTGATATAAATGTGCGAAAAAATATAAATAAATATCCAAATATAAAGAGGCATTTGGATAAATATAAACCGATTATTACATCAGATTTCAAACCTTATGGTCTGCATAGAGCAAGAGATCAGCGATTTTTTGAAGGTGAAAAAATAATATCATTGCGTAAAACCAGGATTCCTAATTTCACATACACAGATTTCTCGTGTTACGTATCACAAACTTTTTTTGTAATTAAACCAGAGGATATAGACATGAAATATCTAACCGGCTTGTTAAATTCAAAGGTTATTTATTTCTGGCTCTTCTTTAAGGGGAAAAAGCAAGGAGATCAACTACAAATTGATAAAGAACCACTTTTGCAAATACCATTAATCAAACCAGAAGACGAAAATATAATAAAATATATTGCAAAACTAGTAGATGACATTATACAAATAAGTCAAACTCTCGAAAATTGTCAGCTACCTAACCAGATAAACTTTTATCAAAACCTAATCAAAAGCCGAGAAAATGAAATTGATCAAAAAATATACGAACTGTACAATTTATCTGATGATGATAAAATGGAGATAGAAAAACTGTGGGGTAATAATGTAGTATGCGAGAAATAGAAGCGACGATTGTAATCGAAGCTTCAACAATAATTTATGTATGCTAGTACTATCACTCACTTATTATAATGTAAAAGTTAAAAAAAAATTAAAGGATAATTTATTAAATGAATTTGTTAATTTTGCAACACAAACCAATTAAAAACATAAAAATATGAAAAAATTAAATGTAGGTGCAAAAAAAGTAGCTCTAGGTATGTTCATTAGTTTATTCAGTATAGCTGCTTATTCTCAATTTTATATTAATGTGGGTGGTGGCTACAATCTAGGAATAGCTAATCAATCATTATTATACAATATAGCTAATCAATCATTATTAATTAATTATGAGAGTACAAATAATATCGTAAAAATAGAAAATGTGAAAACCTCATTGGGCAAGGGGGCCAATTTTGGACTAAACATTGGCTACATGTTTAATGGTAATATCGGTATAGATTTGCAATGTTCATATTTATTAGGTGATGAAACAACTATAGAACATAAGGATACATATACTTTGTGGGGTACTAATTATTATGATTATGAAAAAATCACTTTAAAAAGTCAGATGGTTAGAATCAATCCTTCATTAATAATAGCTAGTGGTTTTGACAAGCTAGACCCTTATGCTAGATTTGGTGTGATATTAGGCTTCGGCTCTATTACTTATACTGATCTATATGAAGAATATGAAAATAATCTATTAGAAGATAAAGCAATAGAAAAGTGGAAATTTAATGGTGGAATTGCTTTTGGCCTTTCATCAGCACTTGGCCTTATGTATCACATATCAGATTTAATATCTGTTTATGGAGAATTAGATTTAGTAAGTATGAGTTATGCTCCTAAAAAAGGTGTTATGACAGAGAATACCATTAATGGAGTAGATCGATTACCAAATTTAACAACTTATGACAAAGAAATCGAATTTCTAGATGAAATTACTTTTGATTATGATAATCCTCCATCAACAGCAGAACCTAGTAAAGAGCCAAAAGAATATTTTCCTTATAGCAGCATAGGACTTAATATAGGAGTTAGATTTTCATTCTAAAAAGGCCTTTTAAAAATTAATTTTTTTGTGTTTACAGTATAATTACTCAAAAATAAATAAAGGTGGGTTCTATGATTTTTTTAAATCAAAAGTAAAAAAATAAATTTTTAAAACCCATCATTATTATATTGTGATATCAATTTTTAATAAGGATATATTATATTTTTATTGATAGAATAATAAAATATTAATTTATACTATGTAATATGCAATTTTTTTTTACATGTCAAACTGCATTTACATAATTTAGATGTTTATATTTATGAATATTAATTTTGTTTTTCTAATATTTTTAGTTTACTTGTAATATTTCTTTTTCTTTGGCTTCTATCATAGCATCTACCTGTTTTATAGCATTATCTACGATATCTTGAAATTCCTTTTCTGCTTTTTTTATTTCATCCTCAGATATGCCTTCTTTTTCTAATTTTTTTAATTTCTCAAAATAATCTCTACGTATATTACGGATAGAAATTTTAGCTTTTTCTCCTTCAGATTTAGCTAGCTTCACATATTCTTTTCGCCTTTCTTCAGTTAGTTGTGGTACGTTAATTCTTATTATTTCACCGTTATTTATGGGTGTGAATCCTAAATTTGCATTTAAAATAGCTTTTTCTATCACCATAAGTATTGATTTATCCCAAGGTTGTATTACTATTGTTCTAGCATCAGGTATATTAATACTTGCTACTTGATTGAGCGGTGTCATCGTACCATAGTAATCTATCTTTATATCATCAAATAAAGATGGATGAGCTTTTCCTGTTCGTATTTTTACTAACTCTCTATTGAGATATGTGAGCGTATTATTTAAGTTTTCATCAAAATTTTTCTTAAGATCAGAAATTAAGTCTTCCATATATTTTTTTACAAATATACATAAAAATTGCAACTTACACTAAGGATTTTTTTTAAAAAGTTTAAATATTTAGTTAATAATTTTTTAAGAAAATAAATTACTTATTAGTCAACAGGAAGAAACACATTACTTTTTCAAAGCATTTTCTAATATTTATTTTCCCACATCATATTTATAATGTTATCTATTTCTTTTCTTGCAGGGCTTTTTTCACTCAAAACTCGATAGACGCTATAAATGAATGGGAATTTTTTTATATTTTCACCTAAAATTTCAGCTAGGGTCAAAGTACCATAATAGCCTTCAACGGTTTGTTTCATTTCTATTTTTGAATATTCTAAAGAATATCCTTTGCCCAGTAAAATACCAAATGATCTATTACGAGAAAATTGACTATAAGCAGTTACTAAAAAATCTCCTAAATATAAAGGTTGTAGTATATCCACTTCAATATCATTTTTTAGATATTTCAAAAAATCTTTCATTTCTTTAACTAATTTCGTAATTAAGATACTTAAAAAATTATCTCCTAATCCATAACCTATGCACATACCTGCAAGTATTGCATAAATATTTTTCACCACAGCTGCATATTCTGCTAATTCTAAATTTTCGTCATATTCTAGATGGAGAAAATATGAATCTAGTAATGGAGCTACCATCTCAAACATTAAAGGATTTTTAGAAACTAAGCTTAAATGTGTGAAATGTTCCATGACTATTTCTTCAGCATGAGAAGGTCCAAGAATTGCTAGATAGTCTGTTAATGGTATATCTATAACCTTTTCAAAATATTGATGTAGCGGCATTTTTTTATTTGGTATCAAACCTTTTATAGCTACTACTATTTTTTTATTCTTAAAAAAAGATTTATCTACTTTAGACAATACATTATCTAAAAAAGCTGCTGGTATTGAGATAAATACGATATCACTATTATTAAGTCCACTTTCTAATGAAGAGTGTAGCTCTAATTTATTTAAGTCAAAATTCACATAAGCTAAATATTTTGAATTATGACGATGTGTTTTTATACAATGTAAAACTTCTGGATTAGTAATGATCCAATTTAGCTTAACTATATTATTAGTTAATACTTTGGCCAAAGCTGTAGCCATACTACCATATCCTATTAAGCCAACTTTGTCTTTCATAATATTATTATTTGTTTAATTTTAATTTTTTTGGCTCTATTCAGAAATAATGTTGTTATACCAATTATCATTTTATATGAGCAATTTATTAAACTTTTCTTTGTGAACTTAGTGCCTTCTTTGCGAACTTTGTGGTTAAATAATATTAGAAACCACAAAGAACACAAAGATATTACACAAAGAAAGCAAAGATTACTATTCATAATTTCGATATGGCTATCTGAAAACAACATTTTCTTTAAATAGAGCCAATTTTTTTTTAAAAAAATGGTAAATTAATCATACCAGTTATATTTATTTATAACACACATTCTAAACAACACTTATCAAAAACATTTAATGTTGAACTATGACTTTTTGTAAATATGCTTTGTCTTCTATTGTTATCTGAAGCAAGTATATACCATCTGTTAGGTGAGACAAATCTACATAAAAATTATTATTTGTATTTACAAAAATATTTGTAGATGTCACTCGACCAGTGATATCTATAATTGCAATACTTTTTAATGTTTCATTATCTGGTAGGGAGATATATACTTTGTCACTAGTAGGATTTGGATAGATTTCAATAGTAGTGGATAATAAATTTTCTATATTATCACAATCATCTAAAAATGCCACAATAGGTACTTTAGTACTAGCACAATCAGGAAGTTTGATTTCCCAATTATAATAATAATAATAATAAGATGGGTCAAAAGCCGAATTATTTTTAATAGATAAAATATTATTTAATTGGTATGGATAATTGCTACCATTATTATTTCTCCATAAATTTGGTGTTCCTGGTCCCCACAATTTCAAATTATTGGCTACAGGTAATGCAAAGTCAAGATGCACACGAGATATATTCTTTGGTATGTATACATTTTTAGAAGTAATGGTATTGCCTTGATAATCAGTTAATTCAATAAGTCTATTACCTGCAGACGAAGCATTTACTTCTACAGAAACCAATGTACATTCTGTGAAGCAATCAAAAGTCAGATAATGTCGATTAGTATTTGTAAAAAAGCCACCATTACTTGAACTGCGAGTATCACCTACATAATGAGTAGTTGGAACGAAAAAATCTTGTACCCAATAAGTAGTAGTTTGAGATAAAGGAGGGGTAATATAAGTACTACCATTATAGAAATTATATAAATCTGAATAGGATGAATACCACAAAATAACTCCATTACCAATGGCAATAAGTGTAGCTGATTCATTTTCACAAATAGTATCATTGATAACTATTGGGGGCGCAGGTCTATTAATATTAACAATATTTTGTTTAGTAATCATATCGGTGCCGTAGTTATTAGTTGCTGTTAAGGAAACATTATAGTCTCCATTATCATTATATATGTGTATTGGTGATTTTAGATTTGATGTAGTGCCATCTCCGAAATCCCATAGCCAAGAAGTAGGATTATGAAAAGATCTATCAATAAATTTAACAAAACCATTACATTTATTGATAGAATCAATAGAAAAATCAGCAAGGGGTGCTAAATCAGGAGCATTACAAACCCATACCGCCTCAAATCCAGATAAATTAAGAGCTTGATCGGAATGAAGCAATAAAGTCAATTGTCCGCCTGATGATATTATAGTATCAGGAGCTCCTGTTGTATTGCAATACCTACCCATAGATGGGCTATTAGTGTTTGGCCCATCAAATATTTCTAAATAATCATAATTGCAATAGCTACTACTACCTGGTTCTATATCAAAAGAATTAAAAAAAAGAGTAATAGAAGTAGCATTAGGTGGGCTAATAGTTATTCTAGCGTCTGACATATCGTCATAATTTCCATTAGGACCGCCGCCATCATATATTATACCATGACAATGAGTTATAATACCACCATAACCATTTAAAGGCATAACAACATGGCACATCTTATCAGGAGCGATAGAAATATAATTAGCCATTATTAAAGTGTCAGTACCACAAAGATCACCATCAGCTATCAATTTAACCGTATAATTGCCATAATTATTAAATGTATGAGTGGGGCTTATATTAGTACTTGTGTATCCATCACCAAAGTCCCAATAATAAGACATTCCATTATTTGATTGATTAATAAACTGGACAGTTAATGGTGGTTCACAGTTTTCAGTAATATTAGCAGTGAAATTAGCAATCACTTGAGGTTGATAAGGTTCACCTACACCTATGGCATACATAGCATCAGTAATAGCTTGTACTTCAGCTGAACAAGCACCATATAAATTTGTAGCTACTACTATTGTAAAGAAGCGTGCATCATAGTATGTAGCATTTGGCGGTAAATAATTTACCAAGGTATAATAAGCTATCTTTGCAGCTTTTTCCATTCCAATACCAGTTACTGAATAATTATTCCCTAGATCATTGGCACCTGTTTTACCATTCACTACTATATAAAACCAATGACTCATTACAGTTCCATTATTGTGTACTTCATTATTTAGATCCCAATAATCACCGAAATAAGTATCAGGATTTTCATAATAATTTGGGTTAGCCAATGACCTAAATGCAGAACCTATATCCTCACCTATCGTCCAGTTAGCTGTATTGGGTTTAGCATAAAATTCTACAACTGTGCCAAAGATATCACTGAAAGCTTCATTTAATGCTCCAGATTCACCAGCATACACTAGTCCGGCTGTGAATTCAGTCAATCCATGTGTGATTTCATGTGCAATAATATCTACAGTAGTAAGTGGTGAATGCATAGCATCACCATCTCCATAAGTCATATAATAACCATTCCAAAAAGCATTTACATTACTTGATAAGCCCATTTCTATTAGGTTAGCGTGTATATAATTATATAAGGCAAAACCATTATTATCAATACTATTGCGATTAAAAGTATTTAAAAAATAATCATAATATTTTTCTGTAGCCCAATGAGCATCTGTAGCCACCTCATCTTTTTGAGGATTTACATTATTCCAATAATTGTCATCATCGGTGAAATCCACAGCATTATAATAATTGCTACCCATTTGCATATTAAAAGTAAAAATACCATTACCTCTTCCCGATTCACGCAATCTATAATAACCATTATAATAATCTGTGATTATTGGTTGTATTCCACTATATTTAGTAACTGCTGTACCTTGCGTATCGGTATGATGTATTTTGTCTATTACATCAATTATATTACCTTTTTCGGCATCTATGTAATAATCTTTTTTAGAATGTGGGTATTTAGAATAAATAGTTAATTTATAAGCTAAAACCTCTTTATCTGCAGTTTTATATATAACTAGTTGAGGTTTCGGGTAATAAGTAGCATTCTCATCTTTGGTCATCATTTTTAAATATTTCTCTTCGTCTTTGTCTTGCCACATGTAAACATCTGCGTTATGCTCAATGATAGCTATCTCTATAGCTTTGTTTTTACTAATTACTGGATTTGTTTTGGCTTGCAAATTTAGCCATATAGTACCACTGTATGATTCTACTTTTTCATTTTTTACATGAATTTTAAAAATAGCCCATTCTACAGGTATAGTATCATAATACTGTTGATATTTATAATGCTCGAAACCTAATAAATCTTTTTCTACGTTTAACAATTTGTACGAAAGATTATAATTTTTTTGCCATTCAGATAAAATTTGATCAATTGATTTTGAAATATCTGAACTAAATTTGATGTAAGTGGGAAAAGTTTTATTGCTATTGTAATAGATATGTTCTGTGCCTTGCATTATTTTTTCGGCTTCTACTTTTTTGTACTCTTGAGAGTTGATAAAACTTGATATTAATATTAATAAAACAAGCGAAAATAATTTTTTCATAATTTTTTTTAATTTCTAGTTAATACTGGTTTTCAATGTGTATTATATTAATAAATAGGCTCCCAGTCGCCATACGACTCTGTTACTACAAAAGTTTTTGGTTCAGTCGTAAAGCGAACATTACCATTATAGCTCCAATCTAAATACTCTGAATTACCGCCACCAGTGGTAGTGATCAGAAACCTTCTACCAGTAAAACCGAAATATCTAGCTTTATCAGCTTGCAAAGGTTCATCGCCACCTGATGGATCTACGGGTATCCATCCATAGTTTGGCAAATATACTTCTACCCAGCGATGAAAAACTTCATCCATAGAAGCGGCTTCACCACGTTCTACGACAGAGCCTACATATCTAGCTGGTACTCCAGCTGCTCTACACATAGCTATAAAAACGAATGTATATTCAGAGCACGAACCATTACCTCTTTCTAGTACTGTAGGAGCTGTATTCCATCCACCTGCTCGCTCATAATACAATTTATCATGTAGATAATGATAAATGTTTTTTACAATTTTATAAACATTTAATTCATTTCCAATGGCTTCTTGCACTGCTTTTTGAATAGTTGGATGAGTAATATCATATTTCTCATCGTCTACTAGATAAATTTTCTTTAATTTTTCTGGTATATCATTTAATGTGCCTACTTTTTCTGGATAAATAAAATAACGTGTGTCATACATAATAGCATCTACATACATTTCTATTTGCACCTTGGTTCCTGCACTTACATTATCATAATGAAAATGTGCAATTTTTTGCCCCCATTTATCAGTCAAAATTTTTGTTGGTTTTGTAGAAAATTGCACTTCTCCTAAAATCTCTTGATTATCCATTGACTGAGGGATAGCAAAATAAAAATCTAAGGTATTCACCTTGCCAGGACCGAAATTCATAGCACTTTGTGTGAAAACAAGCTTAGCAGTTCTAGATTTAGTCTTTATTAATTTATCATCATCACGTATTTTCATTTGGTATAGACTATCAGTTTGGCTATCTACGAGCCATAAGTAGTTGCCATCGAAGGCCATGCCTCTCGGGTATTCATTAGGAGAATATGTAAGTATTATTACACTACCATCAATCGGAGAAACTTTATATATCTCATTTCTAATATGGTTAGCGATCCATAAATAACTCCCATCATAGCTCAAACCAGTACAACCTCTTGATGGAGCTGTAAATTCTATAATCGAAGTGCCATCATAGGGATTAAACTTAATAAGTTTATTATCTGTTGCACTTATTACCCACATGTATTTTCCATCATAGGTGAGATCTTGTGGATTAGAAAAAGGTAATGATGTATGATGTAATACGTTACCATTCATCGTATCGATCATGTAAAGGTACCCAGTAAAAAATTCATCGCCTTGTGGTATGCCACCTCTCTCATCTATTACCCATAAATGTTGGCCATCCCAAGCTAAGCCAGTAGTCCAATATCCAGGTGCAGAAATAGATTTTATTATATGTCCATCTTTAGTATCTATTTTATACAATGAATCTGTGCCTCTATCGGCTACCCATAAATATTTGCCATCGTATGTAAGTCCTGTACAATGCCTATTAGGTGCTTTTAATTGTTTAATTATTTCGCCAGGATATGCGAATAATGATATTACTACAAAAAAATTGATTAAAAAAAATAATTCCTTTTTCATAATTTTTTTTCAAATTTAATAAAAAATAAATAAAAACAATATTATTTGTTTTCTTTTATTAATTTTGCAATTATGAAACTAAATAATTTTGATGATATTCGCTCTTTTAGAGATAATGAAGTAAACCATTATCTAAAAATAGTTGTAAAAGATCCTTTGTTTTTAGAAATTTTAGCTTATCAGTTTGGCAAAGAAAATTTATCTTGGTGGTTAGAAAGTATCTCTAAAATAAATACAATAAAAGAATTACAAACCACTTTATTGAAACCTTTATTAGAAAATTTATTACAAAAATCTGTATCTGAATTAACTTATTCAGGATTAGAATATCTAGATAAAAATGAAAGCTATTTATTTATTTCTAATCATAGAGATATACTATTAGATTCATTTATTTTAAATTACATTTTTTTTATTAATGGATTTGAAACTATAGAATCTGCTATTGGAAATAATCTCCTAGTAATGCCATGGATAGAATATTTAGCTAGATTAAATAAAACTTTTATTGTACAGCGTAATCTTGAAGGTAAAAAATTTTATTATGCTTCACATAAGCTATCACAATATATCAATGACTGTTTATTAAATAGAAATCAATCTATATGGATAGCACAGCAAGAGGGTAGAAGCAAGGATGGCAATGACATAACACAATCATCATTGATTAGAATGATTTTGTTAGCAGCTGATAAAGGTAAAGAAATAGAGCTTCTAAATAAATATAAAATCATTCCTGTGTCTTTATCTTATGAATATGATCCTTGTGTAATCTATAAAATCATAGATAATTATCTACATTCTCATGGCAAAACTTTTGACAAATCTGATGAATTCAGATTAAATGAAATGAAAGAAGGCTTGATAGAATATAAAGGGAATGTACATTTTTCGATTTCAAAACCACTGAGTTTTAAAAAGAATAATCAAAATTTAAAAGATTTGATCAAGCTGGTAACATCACAAATAGATAAAGAAATACATAAAAATTATATTATTTATCCATTTCATTGGTACTGCTATGATAAAGTGAATAATTCTAGTGAAAATATCGAAAAATATTATGGAAAAGAAAATGAATTTGAAAATTATATAAACAATCAAATAAATAAATTAAAAATATTTACAAAAAATGAGTTAGACAATGTAGATGCTATGATTCTTTGTATATTTAAATTTTATGCTCAAATTGTAGAAAATTATTTAAAAGCTTGTTCTTTTTCTTTATGAATTTAATTATTTTTTTATTCAGTTTTTGTGCTATCTTTTACTATTAAGAAAATAGTTTCATTATCTTTTTTAAAAAAATATGTTTTTCTTGCATATATTTCTAACTGTTCTTTATCTTTTTTTAATCTTTGCATCTCTAATGAATCTTCTACGATTTTATGCTTATAATATTCATTTTGTTCTTTTGCTTGATTAAGTTCTTTTTTATATTTCCTTAATTTTATCAAATTATTATTATCCAAAAATATTATTAAAATTAAAAAGATTAATAATGCTATTAGGTATTTATATTTATCTATTTTTCTAAAAAAATTTTTCCACGTCATTAGAGTGATTTATACAAAATTATTAAAAAAATAATAAACACGTATTTGATTTTTTAAAAATACTATAAAATTGATAAACACTTACTCAATGCTATTTTTACAAAAAAAGATTAAGTAAACAAATAAATGATTTAAAGACTAAAATATTAAATAAATATTTTTATGAGACGATTCGTCTTTCTTTAATTTTAGCTTTTTTACCTCTTAATTTACGGAAATAATAAATACGTGCCCTACGTACGCGACCTCTTTTATTTACCTCGATTTTTGCAATAAAAGGATCAGTGAATGGGAATATTCTCTCTACACCTACATTATTAGAAATTTTACGTACAGTAAAAGTCTTATTGAGGCCTTTGCCCTTTATTTGAATAACTACACCTTGAAATTGTTGTATTCTCTCTTTATTTCCTTCTTTGATTTTATAATGTACAGTTATAGTATCACCAGCTCTGAATTCAGGAAAATCAGGCTTAGTATTTAACTGCTCTTCTACGTATCTAATAAGATCATCTCTGCCCATATCTAATATTTTTAAAAAAATTGTTTGCAAAATTAAACATTTTTTTTCATCTGTGCATATTTTTTAAAAGAATTTTAATTATTTTTTTAGTTTGTTTATTATTATAAAAAATATTAATAAATTTGCAGAAATTTAATAAATTATGAAAAAGTTACAATTTGCATTTTTTAGTGTATTAATTATCACATCTTTAACAGCTTTTGGGCAAAAAAGTAAATCTTCAAACAAACCTTTTGCAGCTGAGATTACATATAAAATCGAGTACCAGGGTAATTGGGATCCAGCAGTGGTAGCTCAACAACCTAAAGAATTAAAAGTTTATGTTTATGGTAACAAAATGAAAACTGTTATGGATCTTTCTGGTATGGGCTATATAACTACTATTCAAAATGGAGATGATACCACCAATATAATACTTATAGATATACCATTAGCTGGATTAAAGAAATATGTAAAAATATCAAAAGAAAACATTTTAGATAAATTCGAAGAAAGTCAACCAGAGATCAGGTATATTGATTCTACAAAAGAAATAGCCGGATACAAAGCATATAAAGCGGAATATATTGTAAAAGATGAGTTTGGCGATCCTGACCTTACAGTTGTTTGGTATTCCCCCGAAATAAATGATGGCCAAATAAATGCATCTGGAGATTTTGCTGGATTAAAAGGCTTCCCCATGGAATATTATTCCTCAGAAGATGATGCTATTATTGTTTTTAGAGTCACAGAAGTCAAAACTAGTAAAGTGAAACTTAAAGATACTGATTTTCTGATTCCTAGTGACTTTGATGAATTAACAGAAGAAGAAGCTAAAGAGTTACTCGGACAGTAAATATATTTGCTTACTTGTTAAGAGGGAATTATTATTATCCTCTAAAAAATCAGTTTAAGGAGTCCAAAAGATATAAAAACTGTGGTGATGTGTAAGCAGATAATTTGATATTTCATTCTGTGAAGGTGCATGGTTTTATATTTTTAATTTCTAAAACTTTAAAAATTTATTCATAGTTGTTTGTAATTTATAATTTGAAATATTCAATTGTAAATTGCAACTTATAGGTGATTTGTTAATTTGTAATTTATTTTTAATTTTGTAACAATTTGATTATATCTAAATGATTTTATGACTCAAAAGAAAGAAAATAAAATAATAAACGATAAAAAAAAAGCTAAAAACACTGTAAAAGCTAAGCAAAGTACTAAAAAAAGTACCAAAAGTAGCGATACTACAGATAATAATATTTTTAAAACAAATTTTAGATCTATCATATATTGGATTTGTTTATCATTAATATTATTATCTGCTATTTATATATTTTTATCCATAATATTTTATTTTTTTTATGGAGTAGCTGATGAACCTTTTTTAATTAATGGATTCTCATCTATTTCTGATATCAACTTTCACTCATCGAATCCATTAGGAAATTTTGGAGCTTGGATCGGATATGAATTAGTAAAACAAGGTTTTGGGATAGCTGCTTTTTTAATTCCAATATGGCTTTTTTTACTATTTTATTCACTTGCTAAAAATAATTTTTCTATTTTCCTTAAATATCAAACCCATACACTAATACCTCTCATATTATTACCACTATTTTTGTCTTTATTTGGTGATATAGCTGGTGGTTTATGGGGCACTAAAGTTAAAAATTTATTGACACCATACATAGGTACTTTTTTTTATGCTATCATTGCTATTAGTATTAATGTAGCATATTTTTTCTGGCTTTTTAGTATTTCATATAAAAAATTATTCGCTAATGTTTTGTCTATTACAAAAATAAAATCCAAAAAATCTAGCAACGACAAACAACCATTAATACAAGACAAAGAAGCTATTATAAATAATGATTCTCAAGTCAATATAGAAGAGTCTCAACTTCAATATGCATGGGATATAAATGATAGCAATATAGTATCAGACAATAAAATCAAATCTAAAAAAGATAAAACTATAAAAGATGATATAGAATTTACGATAGAAGAAAATAAAAATACAATAACTGTAGAAAACATAACAAATGAAACTGAAAAGCAACAAGAATTTATACCTGAAATATACAATTTAGATTATCAATTACCACCATTAGATATATTAAAATATTATGAAAAAGAAAATAATAAGGTTTCCATAGAAGAATTAGAAGCTAATAAAAACAAAATAATAGAAACCTTAGCTCAATATCAGATACAAATCAGTAAAATCACTGCTACCGTGGGCCCTACAGTTACATTATATGAGATTGTACCAGCCCCAGGTATTCGAATTTCGCGTATCAGAAGCTTAGAAGATGATATAGCACTTTCACTGGCGGCTTATGGAATACGTATAATAGCTCCTATACCAGGTAAGGGGACTGTAGGTATAGAAGTGCCAAATTCTAAAAAAGAGATTGTATCTATTAGAACAGTTTTAGAAAGTGAAAAATTTAAGAATTTCAATGGCGAATTACCAATAGTTCTTGGTAAAACGATTTCTAATGATGTTTATGTAACAGACTTAACTAAAATGCCACACCTTTTAATAGCTGGTGCTACAGGACAAGGTAAATCTGTTGGTTTGAATACTATTATAACGTCTTTATTATACAAAAAATTACCTCACGAAGTTAAATTTATTTTTATTGATCCCAAAAAAGTAGAATTAGCACCTTATAGTTTACTCGAACATCATTATCTTGCAAAAATACCAAAAGAAGAAGAGGCCATCATAACAGATGTAAGCAAAGTGGTAGAAACGTTGATTTCATTAACTATTTTGATGGATGTCAGGTATGAACTTTTAAAAATGGCTGGGGTAAAAAATATTATTGAATACAATAAAAAATATTTATCTGGTAAATTAGATCCTGAATTAGGACACGAATTTATGCCATATATTGTTCTTGTAATAGATGAGTTCGCAGATTTGATAATGACCGCAGGCAAAGAAGTAGAGCTACCTATAGCTCGTATAGCTCAATTAGCTAGAGCTGTTGGTATACATTTGATAATAGCTACTCAAAGACCATCAGTAGATGTAATAACGGGTAAAATTAAGGCAAATTTTCCAGTACGAATTGCATTCAGAGTTTCTAGCAAAGTAGACTCACGAACGATTCTAGATATGAATGGCGCAGAGCAATTAATAGGTAGGGGAGACATGTTAATAGCTGTCGGTACTGAAGTGATACGTATACAATGTGCTTTTATAGATACGCCTGAAATAGATGCTCTAATGGAATATATTTCTCAGCAACCAAGTTTCCCTGAAGCATATCTTTTGCCTGAACCTATTATAGAAGGGACTGAATATAAAATTATAGATGTACAAAGTTTGGATCCATTGTTATTAGATGCTGCAGCTATTATTATTACTTCGCAATCTGGTTCTACTAGCCTCCTACAACGTAAACTCCAAATAGGATATAATAGAGCAGGTAGAATAATGGATCAATTAGAGGCTCTAGGCATCGTAGGACCACCTGCAGGTAGTAAACCACGTGAAGTTTTGATTGCTGATATAACACAATTGGAACAGATTTTGAATAACATGAATTAAAAAAAAATAAATATTATGAAAAATATTAAAACCTTTTTTATTATTTTATTTCTGCCATTCGCATTAGTTTCTCAAGTTATAGATCCTAGGGCTCAACAGATTTTGGATGAGTCATATAATAAAATTAAAAATTATAAATCCATTCAAATAGATTTTACCTATACTATAAAAAATGAAGAAAAAAATACTAGACAACAAAATAAAGGTTCTATAATGTTAAAGGGTAATAAATATAAATTGGTTTTAGATGATCAAATAATTTTTTGTGATGGCTCTACTAAATGGACATTTTTTGTAGATGATAATGAAGTACAAATAAATAATGTGGATGTTAATGAAGAGCTTTTGCCTAACTATATTCTTTTAGCTGATTACAAAAAAGATCATTATCCTAAATTTATTCGTGAAATGCCTAAAAGTAATAAAGTTATTAACATAATTGATTTAGTACCTAAAACTTCTAAATCTTATTATAAAATCAGATTAGAAATAGATAATAATACTAAATTGCTCAATAGTGCTTCTATTTATAATAAAGATAATAATACTTTTATTTATGTCATTGATAGATTTATAACTGATATAGACGCTCCAGATAGTATCTTTGTTTTTAATCCAAAGGATCATCCAGGTGTTTTTATTAATGATATGAGATGAAAAATAGAGTTATACTGAATAAAAGAGTAAAAATTTAGATATTGTAGCAAAGTGTTATTGTATGATCTAAGTTATTAATGTAATGATAAAAAAGATAAAACATTATTTAGATACTCATTATTATCCTAAAACTGATAAATCTTATACATTTCTGATAGAAACATTTAATAAAGGCGTACAAAACTCTTTGCTAGGTGTGAGAGCAGCGGCAATAGCATTTAAGCTAATAATGGCTGCTATTCCACTTTTAATAGTAATATTAAACCTTTTACCTTCATTTTTCACTATAGACAATCTAAGTTCTTTTTTAATATTATTAGAGGAATACCTTCCCAGTAATGTATACAATGTAATAGATGGTCCCATCAAATATATCTTATTCGATACTACGAGAGGATATACTGGAATATGGATGTTTGCTGCATTATTTATTGCATTGAATAGTGTGAGATTGATAATGGAATCTTTTAATGCATCTTATCATATTAAAGAAACTAGACCTATATGGGAACAATTTTTTACTGCTATCATCGTCTGGCTTTTGCTAACCTTGTTATTAGTAATTTCTATTAGTTTATTTTTGACAAATAAAAATTTTTTTCAATGGTTAGTTTCATTAAATTTGATCAAACCAGGCGTCATACGTTCATTTTATTTTGTAGCTAAATATATTTTATTTTTTATTTTACTCATTATTTTGATAGAAGTAATATTTTATATAGCACCAGCTCGTAGGCGTAAATTCAGATTTATGACACCTGGCACTATCATCGCGGCATTATCTACGTTGATCATTAGTGGGGGGTTCGATTTTTTCATAACGCATTTTTCTAATTTTAATAAAATCTATGGACCTTTAGCTACTATTTTTATTTTCTTTTTATGGTTGCAGACAGTTGCTTTTATGATATTAGTAGGTTTCGAAATAAATGCTGTAGTTTATCTAGCTGATGATGACCATCCCAGACCTATACTACCTAAACTGAATTTCAAAAAATTATTTACAAAATCATCTAAAAAGAGTAAAAAAAGCTAGTAATTTATGAATTATAATAAAAAAAATATAGAGGAACTTAATAGATTATCTATAGAGCAATATAAAACAGTCAAAAAACTACCAATATATTTAGTATTGGATAATATACGTAGTAAATACAATGTGGGTTCTATCTTTAGAACAGCTGATGCTTTTCGCATAGAAAAAATATTTCTCTGTGGTATTACTCCTTGTCCACCTGATAGAGAAATCGAAAAAACTGCACTGGGAGCTACTAAGAGTGTAGACTGGCAATATCTATCTGATACATTATCCTGCGCCAAGCTTTTAAAAGATCAAATGGTTTTTTTATTAGCAGTAGAGCAAACCTTTAATAGTACTTCCATTATAAATTTACCATTTAATTTACCTCTACCTATTGCAATAATATTAGGACATGAAATAAAAGGAGTAGATGACAAAATCTTAGAAATGGTGAATATAGCTGTAGAAATTCCCCAATGGGGCACTAAACACTCATTAAATGTATCAGTAGCTGCTGGAATAACAATGTGGGAGGTCGTAAAAAGAAATATAGACACTGTAGAAAGTAAATAAGGAGAATAAAAATCAAACATCTAAAATGATTAAAATTTAGATGAGATAAATAAGAAATACTTTAATAAGAGATGTACTATTAAGAATAATATTTTTTTATTTTAATTAAAAATTTTTAATTTTTAAAAAATTGACTAATTTTGCAAAATATTTTAAGCGGATGTGGCGGAATTGGTAGACGCTCCAGACTTAGGATCTGGTGCCGAAAGGCGTGGGGGTTCGAGTCCCTTCATCCGCATTTTTAAATATTATAATAAAAATGAAAATAGAAAAGACAACTACAGAAAACAATTTATCTGATATTTTAATTAATTTAGAACCTCAGGATTATAATGAAGAATATCATAAAAAAATCAAACAAATAAGGCAATCTGTTAATATTCCGGGTTTCAGACCAGGGAAGGCTCCTTTGTCATTGATAGAAAAAAGATATAAAGCTGATGTACTTAGTGAGGAAATTATTAAAAAAGCTTATGACTTATTTTATCAATATATTAATGAAAATAAAATTTCTTATGTAGGAAAACCTATTATGAAATTTGATAATTTTAATCTTGATAAAGATACAGAATTTGCTATTAATTTTCAAATTATTGAACTTCCACATCTAGATATAGATTTACCACAAGATTTAGAACTTACCAAATATAATATTATAGTCAATGATGAAGAAATAAATGATGTCATTGATTCTATGACTAACAAAATGGGGCAGATACAAGATGTAGACTCTTTTAGTGAAGCAGATTATGTACTTCTTGATTTTGAATTTGAATTAGATGATTCTAAAATCAATAAATTTGTCTCAATAGAACCCAAAAAAGAAAAAAAATTAAAATTAGATGCTCTAAAAGATATTACAATTGATAATTCTATTGAAATTAATGTTTTAGATGTGTTTAATACTTTCGAAGAAGCAAATGAAATTTTATTTCCAAATGAACAACAAAAATTAGATACAGATAAAAAAATAAAACTGAGTTTAAAATTTGCATACAAAATAGAACCTGCACCGATTGATCAAGTATTATTTGACAACGTTTTTCCGAGTAGAAATATACAAAGCGAGGAAGAATTTAGACAATCTATTGCTGAAGTTGTAGAAAAGTCTCATAAAGCAGATACTATAAATAGTATTATAAAACAATTAACAGATTATTTATTAGAAAATTATCCTTTTGATTTACCAAAAGATATTTTATATGAGCAAATGGTGCAAATAAATAATGAACAAGAAAATGGATTGACTCCTGAACAAATTTCTGATAATTTTGATGTTTTTGTAGAAAATATAAAAAGAGAACATTATCTAAATATCATAGCTGTGAAATATGGAATAAATATTGAATTCGATGATTATAAAAATCTTATAGCTTCTGAATATAACATATCAAGTGACGATTTAGAAAACGACGAAGAGAAAAAGCAACTTGTAGATTATATGTTAGAGCAATTATCTAAAGATAGTGATGCTTTAGATGATGCTAGAAATGTGATATTAGTTAATAAAGTTTATGAAATTGTTTTAGATAAATGTAATATTGTAGAAAAAGAAATCACTTATTTAGAGTTTTCAGAATTAAATAAAAATTAAGGATTTTTTTTTTAAAAAACTATATCCTAATAATTCTGAATATTTCATTCTGTAGTATATCTCAGTAGGTACATATGTCATTATTAATTTTTTTTTAATTATCACCATCATCTGGTAGCTGAGGTGATAGAGGAGCTGGGCTCTGTGGGATATTAACGGGTAGTTGAGTTTGTTCAATGGCTTCTTTTACTTGACTACCTTTTATTTGCTCGCCTTTAGGCATTGCTATCGAAGAGGCAATGCTCAATACCAAAATCATAATTGCCATTATCCATGTAGCTTTTTCTAATTTATTTGCTGATTCTCGAGCTCCAAACATCGTATTAGCTACTGAAAAATTAGCTGCAAAACCAGCTTTAGGATTTTGTATTAATATGATTACGGCTAATAATATAGCCACTATAATAGCTATTATCATAAATGTTAAAACTGCTCCACCCATACTTTTAATATATATTATATTTTTTGCAAATTTACATCTAATTTTTTAATTTATAAAATTTATTTTGCTCAAAATAAATTAATTTTTTACATTGGCTATTTCTATAATGAAAAAAATTATAGAAATTTGCAATTAAATAAAATTATTTTTACTTATGATAGTTTCTTTAAATCTTATTAAGCAATTCATAAATCCTTGGCAGGTATCTAATGAAGAGGTATATGATATTTTAAATTTAGTAGGCTTAGAAGTAGAGCAAGAGATAGAATATGAGAATATACCAGGCCTATTAAATCATATCGTTGTAGGAGAGGTATCATCAGTTGAAAAAATCGAAGGGACAGACCATCTTCATAAAACATTAGTAAATATTGGTAATGGTCTCACTAAAACCATTGTTTGTGGCGCACCTAATGTAGCTATAGGTCAAAAAGTTGTCGTGGCTCTAGATGGTGCTTTAGTGAAAATAAATAATGAATGGATAAAATTAAAAAAAACTAAAATTAGAGGTGTACAAAGTGAAGGTATGATATGTGCCGAAGATGAATTAGGTATAGGCGAATCACACGAGGGAATTTTAGTTTTGCCCAATAATATACCAATAGGTGAGAAAGCCAATCTCTTATTTAAAGATCTCCTTTATCAAGATCTTATTTATCAAATAGCACTCACGCCTAATAGAGCAGATGCAGCCTCGCATCTAGGCGTAGCTCGAGATATCTATGCAGCCTTTAAGCAACGTTATCAGCAAAAAGAAATGATTTTTATTACTCCCGAAGTAATTGATATAAAACCGTCTAAATACCTACCTATTTCTATTGAAATTAAAAATCCGGAAGCTTGTCCAAAATATTGTGGTATTGTCATAGATAATGTAAAAGTAAAAGATAGTCCTAGCTGGTTAAAAAATTATTTGAATGCTTGGGGAATGAAAAGCATCAACAATATTGTTGATATTTCTCAATATATTATGATGGAAATAGGACAGCCTTTGCATATTTTTGATTATGATAAAATAATTGGCAATAAACTAATTATAAAAAATGTAGAAAAAGGTACTAAATTTAAATTTTTAGATGGTATAGAGCGTGAATTGTCTGAAGGAGATCTGATGATATGTAATACTGATGAGCCTATGTGTATGGCTGGTATAATGGGTGGCATGTATAGTGGAGTTACATATACTACTAAATCTATTTTTATTGAAAGTGCTTATTTCGATCCCACTTATATTCGTAGATCTGCTCGTAGGCATAATCTGCATACAGAAGCAGCATATCGTTACGAGAGAGGTGTAGATTATAGTATTTTAGAGTATGCTATCAAAAGAGCTGCTAAATTGATCTTAGAAGTAGCTGGTGGCGAAATAGCTTCTGATATTGTATGTGATATTGCTAAATTGATTAAGCCTACTATCATTACTTTTTCTTTAAATAATATTAATAAATTTTTGAGTACTAATATTATAAAAGACAATGCTAAGCGAATATTGCATGATCTTAATTTCAATTTATTAGATGATGACGGTGACATATTGACCGTGGAAGTACCTATGGCTAAAGTAGATGTAAAGCAGTCTGTAGATATAGCTGAGGAGCTTATTCGCATCATTGGATTTGATAAAATCGAAAGTAGTAAACGAGCAAATTTTTTTATGCAACCATACAAACCTTCTTTTCATAGTTTTATTTATAATCTATCTATTAAATTGAAGGCTGAAGGCTTTACTGAAATTATGAATAATAGTATGGAATCTGATAAAGTTTATAATAAATTTCCATTTTTCGCTGATGAACAATACATAAAGGTGCTTAATCCTATTAGTAATGAATTGAATATTTTACGTCCTTCTTTGATGTTTGGCGGTCTTAAGACTTTGATTTACAATTTGAATAGAAAACAAAAAAATTTATTCCTTTTCGAAGTAGGAAAGGTTTATAAAAGAAATAAATCAGATGCTATTGATGTTAAAGAAAAATTTGAAGAACAATTGCAATTAGCTATATGGATGACAGGGACTCTATTTCCTGAAAATTGGAAAAGACCAAATGATAAAATCGATCTTTTCGATATCAAAGCTATCGTAGAAAATATCTTGAAACATACTCTAAATAATAATCTGCATGATATCAAAGAGGTAGAACATAATTTTTTATTAAATTCTTTCCAATTTATATATGATAATGACGTTTTATCCACTGTAGGTGAGGTGAGAAAAGATATATTACGATATTTTGATATTCAGGATCAGGTATTTTATGCTGAGATTTATCTCGAAACTTTATATGATTTATTTAAACAAAATAAAATAAAATACACAGAACCAAATAAATTTCCTATTGTCAGACGGGACCTTTCTTTGCTTTTGAATAAAAACATTACATTTAAGCAAGTTAAAGATGTCATTTATGAAACAGTCCCTAAATGCATAAAAGCGGTAAACCTATTCGATGTATACGAAGGCAAAAATTTGCCAGATGATAAAATCTCCTATGCTATTAGTATAATTTTTGAGAAAAAGCAAGCTACATTTACTGATGAAGAGATAGATAATCTCATGAAAAAAATCATAGAAGCATTAAATTCTCAATTAGGTATAGTACTGAGGGGGTAATAATGAATTTTGGATAAAAGCTTTAATTTATTAAATTTTAAAAAAAAGTTTAGAAAATATCTCTGTTTCTTTAGATTTAAGTGGTAATAGGATTTTGCTAATATATTGCTACTGCAATTTTTGTTTTCATCTTGATTCTAAATCTCAAATTCAACCATTTCCTAGTCTGCTGTTCTTAACTTTTTTCTAGCATTTTATCTTCTCCCTTTTACCATTGAAAAAATATATTTATATTAATTTACTAAAAATATCAATATTTATCTTACCAAGATCACCACGCCCCATTTTTCAGTTTTTAATTTTTTTTCATTTAAATATTTAATATAATATGTATATACACCTGGGTCACATTTTTCACCTTCGTATTTACCATCCCATCCTATACCAATTTGAGTAGTCTTGAATAGCATTTTTCCCCATCGATCATAGATTCTAAATTCATAATTATCAGATAAAATATTTTGAGCTTTAGGCATAAAAATATCATTTATACCATCTCCATCAGGTGTAAAAGCATTAGGTATATAAAAAGCAGAAATATCACCTATGTATAATGTTTTATAAATTGTATCCATACAACCGTCTTCAGTTGTTATATATAGAGTTACCACATAAATACCAGTATCAGCAAAACTATGGAAGGGGCTGGTTTCGGCACTCATACTTTCATCGCCGAAATCCCATATAGAATGATAAGTATTATCTGAATTATTTATAAAATGTACAAAATTATTTTCTAAATCAAGGTTTGTAGGTAGATAATGAAAATCTGCCTTAGGCTTATAAAATACTGTAACGTTAGTACTTAGAGAATCTATACAGCCATGTATAGATGTTACTTCACAAGTTATATGATAATTACCTTCTCTTGAATAAAGATGATGAGTGTATTTATCATTGCTAAAAGTACCATCACCAAAATTCCATAAATATGATTGCCCTTGATTAGGACTAACTTCTTTAGCTGTTATAAGTAAAGGCTGACAACCATCTAATGGTGAAACATTGATATTAACAGGAGGCAAAGGATATAATTCTATTATATTAAAATTCATTGTAGTATCGCAACCCTCACTATCAGTCACTGTTACACTATAATCGCCCGCAGGTAAATTGTTATTTATTGGACCTGTAGCCTGATTACTCCATAAGTATGTATAAAGTGGATGTCCGCCAGTAGGAGTTAAAACAATACTTCCATCACTACCACCTTCACAAGTAACATTAGAAACAAAAGGATGCACTACCAATGGTGGATATAAATTTATTAATTCTGTAGAATCAGTAATAAAACATTGATTTTTGTCGAAAACAGTCACATAATACCAACCCGCAGGTAAATTATCAATAATATCTATGGTATCATTTGTAGTTATAGTATCACCAGTTGACCAAATATAATTATAGGGTGGGACACCACCATTTGCAGATATAGAAATGCTACCTGAGCTATCTCCATAGCAACTAATGTGTTGAGCTATTAGATTATGTGCTTCTAAACCTGGACAATCGGTATTCATATTTATTGAAGGGAAGATAGTATCATTAAAACCAGCTAATTCCCAAGTTTCATCAATCCAAGTTAGATATAAATGTCCTAAAGGAAAAGTCTGAGAAAATAGTGGTCCAATATGTATTGAAAGTTTAGAAGGTTGCAATATAATATCATCTAAAACAGTAGGTATAATGCATACAATACTGTTTTGATAAGTAGTATCATCAGGATCTGATGGTAGATCTATGCATAAATCAGGAATAATGGAAATAATTTCCGAATTTTTAAAATTTATATCTATCCAAAATTCGAGTGCTGAAATGGTAAAATCAAAACTTATGCTGTCATAAGTATGATTTGAAAATTCATTAGTGAGCCGATGCATAATATCTATGTTCATATCAGTATAATCATGGCAAGGCCATTTAAAATACAAGTCTTGGCAAGCTAAAAAGTCTATTTCATTACTAATATTTTGCTCAATAATTGAATCATTCATTGTAGGATCAGTGACAAAATATTCAATTGGTGTAGGGAAAGACAATTTATTCCAAATTTTAGGTTTAAAAGAAAAATTTTGTATCATAGTACTTTTAATAGTAAAATATGCACTAAAAAGACTATACTGAATGTGTACAATTGCAATATCTATGCTACCATCTAAAATAGCTAAAAAAGATTGTATAGCTGGTCCTGCGGGTGGTGGGATAAATCCAGCTAAAGTAGATAATATCTGAATCACATCTATTCCTAAATTGATCCAAGTATTACTACCTTGAGCATATAAATTTTGTTCACATACATCTACTACGTCTTTCCAATCATGAGTTTCTACATAAGGTAAGGTTATACTACCTGTTAATCCTATAATTGGGACATCAAATATAATTGGTAAAATTTGATTATGGCAAATAGTAATAGGAGGGAAAGAACCTGGATCAAAGCAAGGATAAGTAAAAACACCTGTCAAGCTATTTAATTCTAAAATTGGAATAGTATCATAAGGAATATTAACATCTATTATACTAGCATCGAAGCAAGAATAAACACAAATGGTAGCATCAAAATCTAAATTAAAACCAAAATCTAAATATAACCCAATAACACCTGCTTCTGGGAAATAAGTATTTAAATTCCACCCAGTTAAAATATCATATTGAGAGTGAATTTTTAAAGTATCTCCCGGACAAAAAGTATTATTATTAGGTATGGTCATTCTTATTCTAACAGGATAATCTACATTTACATAGCCAGTAGTAAATCCGTGAATACCTAAATGACTACCTAACCTAAACCAAGCATCTAAATCTAATTCTGCACCCCATTCACCTAATAATCCCATATCTGTGATACCTCCAATGGTTGTAGAATAAGGTCCAAACTCTACATCAAAAAAATTTATATCTTGATCCATAATTATTGGAGTGCCACCGGGCCCCCACATATCTTGATTATGACTAAACCAATTTATATTATGAGTTACTACATAAGTTTGCGCATTTATATGAGTAATTATTAGCAGATTAAAAATAAAGTAAATAGTAATATATTTTTTCATAAATTTAATTTTCACAATCAATTGATAATAAAGATTCTCGCATTACATTATGCATAAGTTTATAATACATTTCAGGAAAAACAGCTATCCCAATAATAGATGTATTATAATCACCAGTAACCAATATTATTTGATGAAAATCAATATTATGTCCTTCACTTGTCATAGCATTGTAAATCATTTCATAAATTAGACAAGATTTATCAGAGTTAGTAAAATTTTTTTCTACATTTATTAAGAAAATATTCTGTTCTTCTAAATTTTCTTTTATTTTTTTAGCTAATATCGTATATGGGACGTTATTTATTTTTTCGACTTCAATACTAGATAAAAATTTTGGATTTATAAAACCTTGTTTATTAGTATATTTGAATGGCAAAAAATAAGGTGGTGGTGTTATTATTATTCCATTTTCAAATGAATATGGAGCCATATTTTTATCATAATACCAATTTATATTTAAAGAATCTAGTTTTGGTATATCTAATAAATTTTGTGAATTTATGATAAAGCATATTAATGTAAAAATTACAATGTTAATCCATTTTTTCATATTAAAAATAGAAATATTTTATACAAAAATAAAAATTTAAAATTAATTTTACAAATTTAAATAAATTATATTGATTTTTTAAATAATTACATAAAAAAATTCATATAAGATATATGAATAAATAGTAAAATTTATAAATTATTGTGGATAAATATTTATTTATAATAACAATATTTTAATTATATATTGGTAATATGATGGGGTAGAAGGATGCAATAGATCTCAATAGATCTCATTTCAATGTTTAAATATACACAGGACTTGCTCTCAAGTCCCTATATACATACCACGCTCGCCTGTCTGATGATGCGAGATTGAGCATCCTACCTACATCTGGCACCACATTGTTTAACAAATATTTATGCATTACTACATACCACATAATGTAGCTCTGCAAGTACTTAGTAGCCACACCTCTGAATTGATTATTTATCCAACCAACAAAAGTATTTACATGTCGTC
>Ga0265294_10000634_pt1 | contig 47005 bp, 38 predicted proteins | sample MunlanPumphouse3_FD_192504 | JGI IMG/M metagenome (GOLD analysis project Ga0265294, IMG submission 192504) | Groundwater microbial communities from a municipal landfill in Southern Ontario, Canada - Pumphouse #3 | ecosystem: Environmental > Aquatic > Deep subsurface > Groundwater | place...
AACTCATGGAAGCAGTAGGTAAAACACAAAAACGAACATACTGCCACGAGGAAAACGATGAAGAATTAAGAAAAGACCTCCGCGAAAAAACATACGACAAGGTTTATGCTCTGGCAACAGCCTGCAACGTGGACAAACATTCGCGAATGGAGAATTTTGAAGCGGTAAAGACCGAATACATTGAATCACTGGATCCGGAAGTTGCTGAAGAGAAAAAGGCCTTAATCGACAGATATTATCATGATGTAGAAAAGGAAGCCATGCGTCGTTCTATTTTAGATGAAGGTAAACGCCTTGATGGTCGTAAAACCACAGAAATCCGTCCGATTTGGTCGGAAGTGGATTACCTGCCGGGCGCACATGGTTCAGCTATTTTCACCCGCGGTGAAACGCAGTCGCTTACGACCGTAACCCTGGGAACCAAACAAGACGAGAAAATTGTGGACGAAGCATTGAATCAGGGAAAAGAAAGATTTTTGTTGCATTACAACTTCCCACCTTTTTCTACTGGAGAAGCCCGTCCTTCAAGAGGCGTTGGCCGTCGCGAAGTGGGTCATGGTAACTTAGCATTCCGTGCGTTGAAACCAATGATCCCTGAAAACTATCCTTATGTGGTACGGGTAGTATCCGACATCCTCGAATCGAACGGTTCGTCATCCATGGCAACTGTTTGTGCCGGAACATTGGCATTGATGGATGCAGGGGTAACCATTAAAAAGCCGGTTTCTGGCATCGCGATGGGACTTATTTCTGAAAATAAAGGAAAAAACTTTGCTGTTTTGTCTGATATTTTAGGAGATGAAGACCACTTGGGAGACATGGACTTCAAAGTAACCGGAACCAAAGACGGTATCACCGCGACACAGATGGACATCAAAGTTGATGGTTTATCTTTTGAAATCCTTGAAAAAGCCTTGAGTCAGGCCAAAGAAGGTCGTATGCATATCTTAGGTAAAATTCAGGAAACACTGGCTGAGCCACGTGAAGATTTAAAACCACATGCCCCTAGAATCATCGTCATGTTCATCCCGAAAGAGATGATAGGTGCCGTAATCGGTCCTGGTGGAAAAATCATCCAGGGCATGCAGGCTGAAACAGGCGCTGTTATTTCGATTGAAGAAATTGGCGATCAGGGTCGCGTTGAAATCGCTGCCAATAACAAAGCTGCTATCGATGCTGCTGTTGCTAAAATCAAAGGCATCATTTCCATTCCTGAAGTAGGCGAAACCTATTCAGCCAAAGTGAAATCCATCATGCCTTACGGTTGTTTTGTTGAATTCATGCCGGGCAAAGAAGGTTTGCTGCACATCTCCGAAATTGACTGGAAACGCATCGAAACCATGGAAGCATCGGGTATCAAGGAAAACGACATGATTGAAGTGAAGTTGCTCGATATCGATGCTAAAACAGGTAAATTCAAACTTTCACGTAAGGCCTTGTTGCCAAGACCTCCGAAAGAAGAAAAACCAAATGCATAAAACATAGGGTTTCTAATATATTTTAAAAAGCTGTCAAATTAAATTTTGACAGCTTTTTTTGTCACATGTCTGGCTGCCAGAGGCAGCTAACTCTAACTAACTCTGGTATCACTACCTACGGCAGCTCCGTATGGTGGTGTGGTCATCATAACCCAGTAAGCAAGCTTACTGGTTACTAAACTTTGCTGCCTCTGGAAGCTTTTGGGTACAACTGAATTTCCGATTCTCATTGCTAATATTATTTACAAAAATTCTTTTAACTTTGCACTACTCAAAAAAAAAACCAATGAAAATTAAAACCCTATTTCCGTTATTATTCATTCAAATTATATTCAGCAGCCATCTTTATGCTCAGAATCCAGTGAATAATTTCATCAACAATCCTTTGCTAAAAAACGCCAACATCAGTCTATTGGTAAAAGACCTGAAAACCGGAAAGGAACTACACAGCTATCGTGCAAACCATGCCACCATTCCCGCTTCAACTATGAAAGTAGTTACAACTGCTACAGCATTGGAGATTTTCGGCCCGGATTATCGCTATGAAACCATATTGGCTTACGATGGTAGAATAGATGCTGCAGGTGTGCTTAACGGGAACCTATACATTGTTGGCTGTGGCGACCCGACCCTGGGATCTTCGAAAATGGGAGACATGAACTTTTTATCAAAATGGGTAGCCGCCACCAAAGCAGCCGGCATCACAAAAATCAACGGCAGGATAGTGGCCGATGAAAGTCGTTTCGACAACGAAGGCGTCAATTCCAAATGGACATGGGATGACATTGGAAACTATTATGCTCCCGGCATCTACGCTTTAGCCTACCTCGACAACACCCTGCGTGTAACCTTCAAATCAGGAGCTACAGGAACAACTCCGGAAATCATCGACTTATCCCCATCTGTTGAAGGATTGAATATTGAAAACAACCTGCTAAGCAGCAAAATTACTTTTGATAGCGCCTATTTTTATGGATATCCGAAAAGCGGGAATCGTTCGGTTCGTGGCGAAATTCCGGCCAACAGGCCAGGGTTTGTAGTAAAGGCAGAACTCCCGGATCCGGGTTTGACACTAGCACGAGATTTCCACCAGCAGCTCCAACAACAGCACATTGAGATTACATCCTCCCCTATCACCTTTTCTTCTTCAGCATTTAGTTTTCCAGTGAATCTGTCTGTCAGAACACCGATATACACCCATTATTCAGTTCCACTGAATCAGATTGTCAAGGAAATCAACGAAAAAAGTAATAATTTCTATGCGGAACAAGTGTTCAAATCCATCAGTCTGAATCGCGACGCCATTGCTACAAATAAACGTTCTGTTGAAATCGTTCGCAACTTCTGGAAAACTAAAGGGTTGGATATAAATCAACTTTTTCAGCTCGACGGTTCCGGGTTAAGTCCGGCCAATGCTGTTTCTGCCTCTTTTCTGACCGCTGTCATGGAATACATGTACAAAGAAAGCAAGCACAAAGAGGCATTTTTTGGTAGTCTAGCCATTGCAGGGAAAACGGGGACCATTGCCGGAGTCCTCAAAAAAACGCCACTTGCAGGAAAAATTTATGCAAAAAGTGGCACTATTGAACGGGTCAGAAGCTATACCGGTTATATCTTGCAAGACGGCCGGGAATGGGTTTTTACCATCATAATAAACAATTCCAACGGCAATCCCTGGCAAACATTAAGCCGGATAGAAGATTTTCTGATTGACATCACAAAAGAATATAATACTACAAAACATTATTAATTGTATGTAAAAAGTAAAAAAAAATCATATCTTTGCACACTAAAGACTTTGAATTTTAAATAGAAAACTATTTATTATACAGGGTGCTTGTAATACAGGCACTCTTTCTTTTTGAAAAAATTCAATCATTATACATTTATATATTTTGTAATAGCTATGCAAGAAATCAAATTCTACAGTGGTGAAGATCTGCCGCTTGAGTTACACAAAGCACGGATTGTACAGAAACTTCACTTAGTTCCCATTGAACGTCGTTTAGAAGCGCTTTATGAAGGCGGCTTCAACACTTTCCAATTAAGTACCAAAGATGTCTTCCTCGACATGCTTACCGATTCCGGAACCAATGCCATGAGTGACAACCAATTAGCGGCCATGATGCAAGCCGACGATGCCTATGCTGGTTCTCAGAGCTTCGTTCGTCTGCAAAAAGCGGTTGAAGATGTATTAGGCAAAAAACATCTGTTACCTGTACATCAGGGACGGGCAGCCGAGAACATCATTTCAGTTGCTTATGTACGCAAGGGCAGCCTGGTTCCGATGAACTACCATTTCACTACCGCCATGGCGCATATCACCGACAAGGGAGGACAAATTGTAGAATTACTCTACGATGAAGCTTATGTAATTAACTCCGACCATCCTTTCAAGGGAAATATGAATATTGAAAAACTGGAAGAGGTAATTGTGCAAAAAGGAGCCAAAAACATCCCGTTCATCCGGATGGAAGCTTCCACTAACCTCATTGGAGGACAACCTTTTTCGATACAAAACTTACGCGATGTAAGAGCTGTTGCAAATAAACATGGCATCCGACTGGTGCTCGACTGTAGTCTGATTGGTGAAAATGCTTACCTGGTATTGCAGCGCGAAGAAGAATTTATAGGATCGGATATGGGTACCGTTATTCGCACCATGACAGATTTGGCGGATTTGTGTTACTTCTCTGCACGCAAACTGAGTTCCTCTCGTGGCGGCGGTATTTGTACCAACAGCATGGAAATATTCAGAGAGCTTGAAGCTTTAGTCCCATTGTATGAAGGCTTTCTTACTTATGGCGGGATGTCGATTCGTGAAATAGAAGCCATGGCTGTCGGACTATACGAAACACTGGATGAGACAGTAATCAGTCAGAGCCCTTCTTTTATTAAATACCTGGTAGAAGAGTTACACAAAAAACAAATTCCGGTTATCCGGCCTGCAGGTGTACTAGGCGTTCACCTCGACGCTATGCAGATTTGTGCGCATATCCCGCAAAAACAATATCCGGCAGGCTCATTGGCAGCCGCACTGTACCTGATTTCAGGTATTCGTGGTATGGAACGTGGTTCTATCTCCAATCAGCGTGACGAATATGGCAACGAAACTTATGCCGATATGGAATTACTCCGGCTGGCAGTTCCCCGTCGCGTATTCACACTCTCGCAAATCAAATACGTGGAAGATCGCTTGACCTGGTTGTATGACAACCGTCATTTAATCGGCGGGTTGAAATTCAACTACGAACCGCCCGTATTGCGTTTCTTCATGGGCAAACTTGAACCCACCGGAGACTGGCCACAAAAATTGATGGCAAAGTTCAAAGAAGATTTTGGAGACAGTTTATAAATAACCGCATATACATGAACAATAAAAAAGGAGGGAAAATTGGTTTTTCTCCTTTTTTATTGTTCAGAAGCTTAACCCAATCAACCACTCTTCCCTTTATTTACGTGCAATTCAGCTATAATGATTCCCCCTCCAAAATAACAAAAAACTGTTTTATTCGAAATAAACATTATTTTTGTAAAATCAAAAACACACCATACCATGAAAATCACAGTGCTTTTTCTTCTATTTCAATGTTTGCTTACTATCCAGCTGAGTGTTGCCTCAAACACGCAAACAGAAGTACAAGATTGGATAGACAAATCGAAAAATGTCATATACATAAATCCTGAGCAAGCAGCTTATTATGCATCAAAAGCAATTGAATTATTGCCGGGAGAAGAACAAAACGATCAAAAAGCAGAAGCCTTGTTCGCGTATAGCCAGGCAGAAAAATTATTGGGAAATTTTGATTCGGGCGTCAAGACTTTATATGATGCTTTAGAATATGTAACTCCATCAAACAACAGTTTAAAAGGACAAATTTATTCTTTAATGGGTATTGTTTATTGCCGTTTAACGGACTATAATAAAGCCATAGAACTGAACGAAAAAGCCACCTCGATCTTTAAAGCGCTTGGCGATTCTGCTTCTATTGCAACATGTTATAATAACCGGGGAATCATACATTATGATTTGAATGAATTCAATATTGCCGAACAATTCTTTCGCCAATCTCTTGCAATCAATCGTTCGTTAAAACAATTAAAAGCAATTGCTGCGAATTTGAACAATATGTGCTTGTATGAGGGAAACTTTGAAGAGAAGATAGAACTCATTAATGAAGCCATCATCATCAACAAAAACCTGAATTCTCAGTGGTCATTGGGTGAGAATTATAACAATATGGGCAAACAATACTTTTATGCAAAAAAATACATGAAAGCATTGGAAGCTCTGCAGAAAGCCAATGAAGTTGCTTCTGCTCTTGGTGCAAAAGAATTGATCTGTGACAATTACGAATACTTCTCATGGGTTTATGCCGCACTGGGAGACTATGAAAATGCCTACCAATGTATTACTAAGCTAAATTTACTGAGTAAAGAAGTACAGAGTAGCAACAAGTTGCGGAATGTAGAACTGGAAATTTCACAGAAACGTTATCAGGATCAAAAAAGAGCAGCTGAAAGCAAAGAGCAAAATTATAAAATTGAATTACTGAGACGAAACATATACATCTTGTTGGTTGTACTTGTTCTGCTCATCATAACAAGTGTATTTCTTACAAAATGGTACAAGAGAAAAAAATACATGGAACTGATGAAAGCACAATACAACCTGGAACAGTCGGAGCGTGAAATAGCTGAACTGAAAGTGCGTCAACAGGATCTGGAGTTAAAATCCGTTCAAAACGAATTAGACAACAAAAGAAAAGAAATTACCAGCTTTGCCATTTTTCTCCTCAGTCGTAATGAATTATTAGAGAAAATCAGGGAAATGATTAAACAAGGTTACAAAATGAATGGACAAGAACTCATCAGTCACCTGAAGCGAATCAATGTTTTCATTGCTCAATATCAAAGCGGAGATAAAAACAACACTTCGCTTTTGATGAACGTTGAAGAAAAAAACCAGGAATTCCAGCAACATTTATCTGAACTCCATCCTAATCTGACCCAGGGAGAAAAGTCTTTGGCTACATTACTGCGCATCAATTTGTCAACAAAAGAAATATCTATCCTGACAGGCAATATACCTAAAACAATCAACATGAGTCGATACCGCCTGCGCAAATCCCTCAATCTATGCCCTAAAGAAAGCTTAACCAACTATCTGCAAAACATATAATAATTGTGAAACAGCGTTTTGTAGATACCTATTTTCTAAAAAAAAACCTGTATATCAACACCTTAATAAGAATAGTTGTAGAATAATAAAAACCAGATTATTCCTTTTGTAGATTATTTGTAGAGATGAATTATTTGGATTTGGACAGCTCACCTATCTATATTAGGAGCGTAAAAACCAATTATTTACATTAAAAATTCATTTGTATGAGTAAAACTAACTATTTCAAGGAAAAAGTGTTACGGCTTATTCTGCTCTTTGCCTTTATAGCTCCAACAGGTGCATGGGCACAGAATATTCGGCTGACAGGTTCGGTGGTTGATGCAGCAAACGAACCCATTATCGGAGCCAGTGTAGTTGAAAAAGGAACTGCTAATGGTGTAGTCACTGATTTGAAGGGGAACTTCAGTTTTCTTGTTTCTCCTCAGGCAACCATTGTTGTTTCTTATGTAGGTTACACAACACAGGAGATTCAGCTGAACGGCATGAAAACAATCAAAGTAACATTAAGAGAAACCACTGAAGAGCTGGAAGAAGTTGTTGTAGTGGGTTATGGTACAATGAAAAAGAGTGATATGACCGGGGCCATCTCCTCTGTCAATGTAGAAGAACTCGCACGGCGTACTACAACAAACCCGGCAGAAGCTCTACAGGGTAAGATTGCCGGTGTAAACATCATGAAGTCGGGTGGTAACGCCGGCGCTGGTGTACAAGTTAAAATCCGTGGTGTTAAAACATTCGGCGACAATCAGCCATTGTATATCATCGACGGCTTCCCGGGAGACATTGAAAATGTAAATCCTCAGGACATTCAGTCAATGGAAGTGTTAAAAGACGGTGCTGCTGCTGCTATTTATGGTTCAGTTGCTGCTAACGGTGTTATCATTGTTACCACCAAAAACGGGAAGAAAGGTAGCACAAAAATTGATTTCAGCACTTATGTCAGCATTGTCGATGTAAGCAAGCGGCTCGAATTATTGAATGCAGCTGAATACAAAGCCACACATAGAAAAATGTATGAAAACTGGAATCAACACGTTACCAACAACAAGGGACTTTACGACCCGGAAGATTCTGGCGCCTGGCAGAGTAAATTAGCAAGCTTACCGGCTTATGTAACTAAAAATACAGACATTGACACCAACTGGCAGGATGCCATGTTGCGGAGTGGTTTGTCTCAAAACTATATGTTAAGCATCAGGGGCGGCAGTGAAACAACTCAATACGCTATTTCCTACAACCGTGCCAATGATAAAGGGATCTTCCTTGGTAACGATTTCCGGCAGGATAATGCCCGTATGAAAGTGCATACAAGCAAACATATTTTTGATATCGACGCAAATCTTGCTTTCAAATTTACTGACAATAAACAACCGGAATATCAGCTAAAAGAAATGTATATGATTTCTCCGCTGGTTCCGATTTATAATGAAAACGAAGAGTACGGCTTCGGTCTTACTAACTTTGACGGACTTCCCAACAACCGAAATGTCATGGGTGACCATCATTTTGAGAAATCAACAGACAAACTTTATAACACGACAGCCAACATTTCTTTAGGTATAAATTTCACTAAATGGCTAAATTTCAAATCGTCTTATTCTTACCGCGGAGTACACGAACGTCAGACTTATCATACTCCACCGTATATTGCCGATGAAAAAGCAAAAAGAGATTATACATATCACAGTGAGACAACTTCATATTGGGAAGAAAATGTATGGGATAATGTTTTAACTTTCAACAGAGCATTTAACGAACACAGTGTTAACGCGATAGTAGGATCTTCTATCTCTGCACGGGAATACACATGGAACTCTGTAGCAGTAGAAGGCAAAACAACTGTATATAAGGTTGAAGACGGAAAATTGGTGATAAATGAAATTGAGGGCGGTTTCCTGGATCCTGGTTTCTCAACAGTCGGGGCAGGTGCCGGCGGCACTTTCAGTGGTGATGGGTCTCAGTGGAAATACAATCGTGCTTCATTCTTTGGACGTTTGAATTATAACTATGACGACCGTTACCTGGTACAGGCAACCATGCGTTACGATGGGTCTTCTAAATTTGGTGCCGATAACCGTTGGGGTTACTTCCCTTCGTTAGCTTTAGGATGGAGGGTCAGCCAGGAAGAATTCTTTCCACAGGATATACTTCTGAATAACTTAAAATTACGTGCCAGCTGGGGACGTCTGGGAAATGAAAACGCTTTAGGTTATTACGACTTCCAGGCTTTAATCAGCACTTATAACACGATGTATCAAGGTTATGTTAAAGGAAATGGAGATAACGCATGGGCAGGAAGTATCGCCCGCGGACTTGAAAACCGCTCGCTGAAATGGGAAACAACCGACACTAAGAATATCGGTGCTGACTTTGCCCTGTTCAACGACAAATTAACTGGTTCTTTGAACTATTATTATAACCAAACTGAAGATTTATTAATAACAAAAGCACTTCCTCCTTCGGCAGGGTTGACCAATCCTATCCTGAACGTAGGGAAGATTCGCAATACAGGTATTGAATTTGAAGCAAACTGGAGAGAACGAAAAGGAGATTTCAGCTATAACATCGGTATGAACCTAAGTACGACCGACAACAAAGTAGTGTCTTTAGCCGACGAGGAACAAGTCCTTTACGGAGAAGGGTTGAAATATGGCACAGAACATTTCCCGACTCAAACACGTGTTGGCAAACCCATCGGTGCATTCTATCTGTATAAAACAGATGGGCTGTTCCAGAGCGATGCCGAAGCTCGTAATTATAAAAACACAGATGGAGATCGCTATCAACCCTATGCTGATGCTGGTGACATCCGTTTCGTTGATACAAACGAAGACGGAGTAATTGATGATGACGACAAAGTATATTGTGGATCCGGCATCCCTGCTTTAGAAGTCAATTTTAATATTTCTGTTGACTACAAAGGATTGGACTTTTCAGCTGTTTTGGGAAGTGTATGGGGACATAAAATTTATAATGGTAACAAGTACTTCTACGAAGGGATGAACTCCGGTTCTAACTTTCTGCGGTCGTCACTGGATGCATGGACCCCTGCTAATACCAATACAAATGTACCTCGTGCTATCTACAACGACCCTAATGGGAACCTGAAAGAATCCGACCGTTTCCTTGAAAAAGGAGACTTTATACGCTTGCGTCAATTGCAATTAGGTTATACTTTACCCAAAGAACTAATACAGAAAGTATTCATTGAAAAATTACGCTTCTATGTAAGTGGAGAAAATCTTTTCACCATCACAAGCTATGAGGGAATCGACCCTGAGTTTTCACGTGCCAGTGTGCTGAATGCAGGTATCGATAAATTGATTTTCCCGTTTACCCGTTCTTTTACGATAGGAGCACAACTTTCATTTTAATCAAATAAAATTTATACAAATATGAAAAAATACTTATATATAGCAGGTCTTTGCCTTGCATCACTCTTCCTCAGCTCGTGTGACGACTTTTTAACGGTAAGTTCTCCTGACCAGTTAACTTCCGGTAGTTTTTGGCGCAATGAAAGCGATGCACAAGCAGGTATTGCAGCGGCTTATTCCCAATTGGAATACTATATTGATATATGGGAATTTGCCGAAGTGAAATGGCCAGTCGAAGCTTATCGCGAAGACATCGTAGAAATGGGTAATGATGCCCGCAACTATCCTAACTGGGTCGAACTATACAACTTTACCTATACAAATGGTAACTCGCAAGTCAGCAGTTACTGGTGGAACAACTATAAAGGTGCAAGTTTCGCTAACCAGGTAATCGAAAAAGTAGCAGACATTCCAGATGTAGCAATACAACCTGGTATTCGTGAACAGATTATCAATGAAGCTTACTTCTTACGTGCTTATTATCATCTGAAATTACTCCTGAACTGGGAAAAAATTATCATTCGGGACAAATACATCACCAATCAGAGTGATTTAAACAAAGCTCTTTCTCCCCGTACAGACGCCTGGGATTTTATTATTGGTGATTTGAAAAAAGCAATCGCACTTCCGGCAGCATATGATGCGGATAATGTGGGACGTGCCACCAAAGGAGCTGCTTATGCTTATTTGGGCTTTGCTTATTTGACTCGTGCATACGAAGAACCCGGAAAGAAGTCAGAATACCTGACCAAAGCGCTTGAAGCATTGAATGAAGTAAAAGGCTATAGCCTTGTAAAGAGCTTCTCAAGCATGTTCGATGCCACGAATAAAAACAGCAAGGAATCCATTTTCGAACTGCAAACCTCTATGAGTACTGCTAATGGTGCCAGCTACCGTACACAGCTGCACCGTTGGATAGGAGTTGAAGAGCTCGGAGGATGGGACGAAATTCTGCCAAGCAACACCTTGATGAATGCATTCATAAAAGAAGGTAAAATTGCAACCACAGGACGATATGACTCACGGTTATATGAGAGTATTTTTTTCCAATGTGATTACTACAATGATGGTACCGGACGTGTTTATGGTTGGAATTACGATGACTGGTTCAGTGATGATAAAGGAATAGCATACAATCGTCCGGCTTTCCGGAAATTTATGCCGACAGATTACGCTGCCTTGAAAACAAACCGTTGTGCCATCAATATTCCTCTCATGCGTTATGCTAATGTCCTGCTCATGAAAGCAGAAGTGTTGAATGAACAAAACCATCCCGCACAGGCGATTCCTCTAATTAACGATGTAAGAGATATTCACGGTGATATGCCCCCAATGACAGGCACCACGCAAGAAGCTGTACGTGCTCAGATTGAACATGAACGAATGATTGAGTTTGCGCTGGAAAACTGGCGTTGGTACGATCTCCGTCGCTGGGGAAAATTAAAAGAGGTTATGAATGGTGTCGGACGTACTTTCGATACGCAAAAGAACGCTTTCTACCCTGTACCTCTTACAGAAATAAACTCTAACGACGAAATAAACTAATCATCTGTTTCGTTAAACTAACAAAACAAGGCGGCTTTACCATAGGCAAACGCCGCCTTGTTTTTGTTTAATTATTTATTTTTGCAAAAAAAAACGACAACGCTATGTTTGTAATGATTGGACTAATGCTCACGGGGGTACTCCTGGGATATCTGTTGAAAAAACACAAATTATCGTGGATACATAAAGTTATAACCCTATTAATCTGGCTATTACTCTTTTTACTGGGGGTTGATGTGGGGGGTAATCAGGAGATAATAAACGGGTTGCATACGCTCGGACTGGAAGCAATCGTAATATCGGTTGGCGCTGTACTGGGTAGTGTTGTAGCCGCCTGGGTGTTGTGGTACCGGCTATATAAAAAAAGAAAAAAAGAAGATATCGCATGAAAGGAAGCCTGATCATTGTCTCGTTCTTCGTAATAGGTATTTTGTGTGGAGTGTACCACTTGATTCCTTTTGATTTTACACAAAGCAAACTCAGTTATTATGCATTAGGTGCGCTGATGTTTTGTGTGGGGTTAAGTGTTGGAAATGATTCGCAAACCTTGAAGAAGGTCCGCTTGCTGAATCCCGGATTGGTATTTCTTCCGATAATGACCATATTGGGCACACTGGCGGGCACTGCCTTAGTCAGCATTTTTCTTTCTAATCGTTCATTAACGGATTGTCTGGCTGTAGGATCCGGATTCGGATACTACTCTCTTTCCAGCATCTTTATCACAGAATATAAAGGCTCAGAGTTAGGAACAATCGCGTTGTTGTCGAATATCATACGTGAAGTTATTACCTTGCTATTTGCCCCGTTGTTAGTTAAATACTTCGGTAATTTAGCCCCTATCTCAGCCGGAGGAGCTACAACCATGGACACTACTTTACCAATCATCGCTCGTTATTCGGGCCAGGGTTTTGTAATTGTATCTATTTTTCATGGCTTTATCGTTGATTTTAGCGTTCCATTTTTAGTAATATTGTTCTGTTCTATCTAAATTTAAAAATCTCATGAAATACTTTCATTATATTTTAGTTACACTGATGTTTGTTTTTGTTTCTTCTATGGCTGAAAATATACCCTGGCAAAATCCACAGCTCAATGAAATAAATCGTGAACCCGCGCATGCACATTTTATTCCTTTCATCAAAGAAAAACATGCATTAAACCAACAAAAACTACCGGCAGAACAACGTTTTCAAGTGAACCCTGAAGTAGAACGGCGTGTTTCGCTGAATGGAATTTGGAAGTTTTATTACTCGAAAAATAATGATGGTTGTCCGGCAGATTTTCACAAACCTGCTTTTAATACAAAGAAATGGAAAGATATCCAAGTCCCGGGCAGTTGGGAGTTACAAAATTTTGATGCTCCCATCTATACAGATGTAGCTTATCCCTTTCCGGCAAATCCCCCTTATGTACCTGCAGATTATAACCCTGTAGGCACTTATGTACGTGAGTTTACCTTGCCCTCCGGATGGGAAAATACAGATATTTTTCTCGATTTCGAAGGGGTAGAATCGGCATTCTATTGCTGGGTAAACGGAGAGCTGGCCGGTTACAGCGAAGACAGCCGTCTTCCTGCACATTTCAATATAACAAAGCTCGTAAAAAAAGGGCGGAATAAATTGGCAGTGAAAGTGTACCGTTTTAGCGATGGTTCCTATTTTGAGGGTCAGGATTACTGGAAATACAGTGGAATCGAACGTGACGTTTATCTGTATGCCCGTCCGAAATGTCGTGTGAAAGACTTCAGGTTAACCGCAGGGTTGGTCAACAGATATCAGGACGGAGATTTCAACCTCGAAGTCAGATTGAGCCAACCCCTTCCGGGAGCAACAATGGAAATGAAAATCATGAATGAAGACAACGTGGTTTATCAACAAAAAAATACGATTAAAAGTGCTTCAGATACTCTTTTTACAAAACAACAGCTCTTTCCTGATGTGCACCCGTGGAATGCAGAAACTCCCAATCTGTACAAATTAGTTATCAACACTTACGATGCTCAGGGAAAAGAGCTGGAGTCTTTCGTTCATCCTTTCGGTTTTAGAACAGTGGAAATGAAGAACGGCATGTTACTGATTAACGGCGTTGCTGTTTTATTTAAAGGCGTAAACCGGCATGAGCATGACCCACATACCGGACGTACCATTACCGTTAAAAGCATGATTAAAGACATCGAACTGATGAAACAATTCAATATCAATGCTGTTCGCACAAGCCATTACCCAAATCGCTACGAGTGGTATGCCCTGTGCGACGAATACGGATTATACCTGGTTGATGAAGCCAATATTGAAAGTCACGGTATGATGTCGCATAAGGATAAAACCCTGGCCAACTATCCTGGATGGGAAATCCCTTTCATGCAACGCATGAGCCGAATGGTGTTGCGCGACCGCAACTTCACTTCCGTCGTTACCTGGTCGTTAGGGAATGAATCGGGCTATGGTAAACATTTCGAAACCATTTACGACTGGACAAAAGCATTCGATCCAACACGACCGGTACAATACGAAGGGGGGGGTTATGAGGCTAAATCCGATATCTATTGTCCGATGTATGCCCGTATATGGGCACTTCGTCGTCATGTAAACCAACGGGATGTACGTCCCTTAATCCTCTGTGAATATGCTCATTCCATGGGGAATAGCACCGGAAACCTGCAGGATTACTGGGATTTAATTTATAAATACGATCAGCTCCAGGGTGGATTTATTTGGGATTGGGTGGATGCCACTTTTGAAAAAGAAGATGAGAATGGAAACAAAATATGGGCGTATGGAGGTGATATGGGTTTCGCAGGTGTTCCCAACGATTCTAATTTTTGTGCTAACGGACTGGTTGCTGCTGACCGTTCTCTTCATCCACACATCCACGAAGTAAAAAAAATATACCAATATATTCATTTTGAACCTGCTGCATTTACAACAAATCAAATTAAGGTAACCAACCGGCATGATTTTATCGGATTGGAAGGATATCTCTTGAAATGGAAAGTAGAATCCGACGGAAAAATGGTAGAAAATGGCCTGATGGATTTCCCGGATATTGCCCCTCGTTCGTCGGCACTTGTTACCCTTCCATTGAAAATTTCCCGTTCTGACGGAAGAGAATACTTCCTTACACTCGAAGCTTGTACGAAAAAATCGGCCTCCCTTATTCCCGAAGGACATGTTGCAGCAATGGAACAATGGCGGCTGCCCGTTGCCTCAGTATCTGCAACCGTACAGCCAGTCAGCGAAACTTTTACCTACGAACGTACACCGGAAGCGATTACCGTGAAAGGCAACAACTTTCATATCACATTTTCTAGTGTAAGCGGAGAAATGACCGAACTGGTTTATAATAACAAAAATATCATTAAGGCAGGCCTGCAACCAAACTTTTGGAGGGCTCCGACCGATAATGATGTGGCTAATGGACACATAGAACGATGTGGACTATGGAAACATGCCGGACAAATGATGCATCTGCAAAGCATTGATTTTAAAGAAAGCACTGACAATCAACCGGCTACTGTCACGGTTAATTACGTCATGCCGGAACTGAAATCTACTTTGAAAACTACTTACAACATCCGTCCGAATGGCGCTGTGAAGGTGTTTATGCACTTTATTCCGGGAAACAGCGTATTGCCCGAAATTCCCCGGTTGGGAATGCGTACAATACTTCATGCTGAATACGATATAATGACCTGGTTAGGACGCGGACCACATGAAAATTATGCTGACCGTAAAACCGGATCTCTAATTGGTCTCTATCAAGCAACCGTTTGGGAGCAATATCACCCTTACGTCCGTGCTCAGGAAACCGCAAACAAAAGCGATGTACGTTGGGTTGCATTTCGAAATCAACGCGGAGAAGGAGTCCTGATAACCGGAGATGAGCCTCTGAACATAAGTGCATGGAATTTCCCGCAGGAAGATCTCGACTATGTTCCTTTTAATATCGAACGCCGGCATGGGGGAAGTATTCTGAAAAAAGATATGGTTTGGTTGAACATCGATCATCGTTTAATGGGGGTAGGAGGTGATACTACCTGGGGAGCACAAGTGCATCCCGAATACACCATTACTCCGTGTGAATGGAAATATAGTTTCACTTTACAACCTTTAACAGCACAGGATGATGCCGCCGAAAAAGCTCATATAAAATGGTTCTGACAAACAAAAGATGAAGTTTTCTAAAAATTATCAGGTATGCTACATAAATTATCAATAATATTACTCTTTTCTGCTTTAGCTGCAGGTTTCATTAGCTGCAGTCAAAAATCAGAACTTAGGATAGACAGTAAACGGTACGAATTCGGGAATATTTTAGATGTTGCTTATACTCCTGATACCTTAACTCGCTGCAATGGATGGTTTTCCGATGCCGGCTCATGGATGGGATTCACCCTTCCCAAAAAAGACAACTGGGTAAATGGTTTTTGTGGCCCATTCAGTCTCGACATGAACCGTCGCCAGTGGATGGCAAAATCAGCCGTAGTTGTAAGTTTTGCTGACCACGAAAATGATACGTTTATCCCGGATTCAATAAATTATTTCCCGGGAGAAATCTATTTGTCCTCCTATTCGCCAAATGGAAAAATAAACCAGAGACTGCATTTTGTTGACGCTTCAACGGCATTGCTGAGTATCTGTTCAAAAGAGGCAAAGAAACTAGCATTTACAGGCAGCCAATGGAGTAATGACGTTGAAATATCAACAAAGCAGAACACCATTCTCGTTCGCCATCCTTCGGGAGAAATTATAATGCTGACTTTCAATCCGGATATCGTGCTGACCGTCGGGGAACACAATTACAAAGCCATTGGAACATTGACTGAAAATGAAACACATGTGGCCATTTCTTTTTTTACTTCTGAAAAAGAAATTCCTGCAGGATTTCAAAAAAGTATGTTTGTCTTGAATGATACCCGGAAAGCTCTGACGGAAAACAGCAAGCGATGGAACGGATACTTGAATAAGATACTTCGGACCGACATGAAACCGGAATACGACCGCATTGCGGTAAAATCTGCCGTAACACTCCTCTCAAATTGGCGCACATATCGGGGAGGATTGTTACACGAAGGAATTGTTCCAAGTCATGCAGTCGGGTATTTTGTCGGTTTCTGGGCATGGGATTCCTGGCGCTTCTCAGCAGCTCTGGCAAGATTTGAACCCGAATTGGCAAAAAACAACATCCGGGCGATGTTTGATTACCAACAGCCAGATGGTATGATTATCGACTGTATCTACACTGATCCGGCGGAGAATAATGCTCGCGACAGCAAACCTCCTCTTGTTTCGTGGGCTGTGGATGAAATTTTTACTCATACTAACGATACATCCTTTCTAAAAGAAATGTATCCACAGCTGATGGCTTATTACAAATGGTGGTATAACAAACGTGACCATAACAAAAATGGCATGTGCGAGTATGGTTCCACCGATGGCACATTGGAAGCTGCTGCCTGGGAAAGTGGCATGGACAATGCAATTCGCTTCGACAACACCAGGATGGTGAGAAACAACGATGAAGGGAATGCCTGGAGCATGAATCAGGAAAGTGTGGACCTGAACGCATACCTTGCGCTGGAATGTAGATTATTGAAAAGGTTTGCCGGTATATTGGGTGTTGCGTTTGATGCTCCCGACTACTCATCTTATGTGGCCGATTATTTCTTTGATAAAGAAAAAGGATTTTTCTTCGATCGGAGACTGACAGATGGAAGTTTCGTTGAAGAATACGGGTGTGAGGCATATACTCCGTTATGGACGAATGTAGCACATCCTGAACAAGTGGAGAAAATGCTAACGGTCTTACTGGATACGACAAAATTTTCTACGTATATTCCATTCCCAACAATTGCTGCAGATAATCCAAAATATAACCCCCGTGGATACTGGAGAGGGCCTATCTGGTTAGACCAAACCTATTTTGCTATTCGGGGGTTACGGAATTACGGATATACCAAATTAGCTGATGAATATACGCTTCAGGTATTCGACAGGCTACAAGGATTGCAGGAAGATGCTCCTATCCACGAGAATTATGGAACACACACGGGAGAAAGATTAAAAGCTCCTCATTTTAGCTGGAGTTCATCTCATCTTTTGATGTTATATGAAGATTATGGAAAAACACTTCATTACAACAAAGCAAATAGTCATAATTTTAAACTTTTTACCCTACCTTTGTGTTTATTCAAATTAAACCAATTGTATGGATACTTCAAATTTCCTTTTTGCATTCGGACTTACACTTTTCGCCGGGCTGGCGACGGGGATCGGGAGTTTAATCGGATTTTTGCACAAAAAATTTAACCCGAAATTTCTGGCTGCCTCTCTTGGATTTTCTGCCGGTGTGATGATTTATGTCTCTTTAATTGAAATTTTTGTCAAAGCAAAAGATTCGTTGGTAATCGAATTCGGAGAAAAACCCGGTTATTGGTTTACCGTGTTAGGGTTTTTTGCCGGTATTGCGCTGATAGGTGTTATTGATAAATTAATTCCATCGGGAGAAAACCCTCATGAAATTAACAAAACCAAAGATTATGATAATCCCGGGAAAAAAGACAAAAGCAAATTAATGCGCATGGGATTGTTTTCTGCGCTGGCTATAGGCATACACAACTTTCCCGAAGGATTGGCTACCTTTATGGCCGGGATGACCAATCCAACTTTAGGAGTGAGCATTGCAGTAGCCATTGCTATTCACAACATCCCGGAAGGTCTTGCCATCTCTGCTCCGGTGTATTACGCCACAGGGAATAAAAAGAAAGCTTTTGTTCTATCATTTCTTTCTGGACTTGCTGAGCCCATCGGAGCAATTATCGGCTTTTTCCTGCTGAAATGGTTTTTTACTGAAGCTGCCTTCGGTTTTATCTTTTCAGCTGTTGCAGGTATCATGGTTTATATTTCGTTGGATGAACTGTTACCAACTGCAGAAGAGTATGGCGAACACCATATAGCTATTTACGGTCTTATCGCCGGTATGGCTATAATGGCACTTAGCTTGGTCATGATGGTCTGATTATTTTTTAATGTTGTAAATAATGCACGAAACCCCCAAAAATATCGGTTTAATCGAGATTAAAAACATCCCGCTCAGTGAAATTGTCCCCTATATCCACTGGTCTTTCTTTTTCATGGCCTGGCGCATACCGGGTAAGTTTGAAGGCATTGAAACAGTTTGTGATTGCGATTCATGTAAAACAGGATGGTTACAGAAATTTGCAGAAGAAGAGCAAACGAAAGCAGCAGAAGCCATTAAATTATTCAAAGATGCTCAGGCAATATTAAGAGAATTCAGGGATAAAAACGTATTACAAATCAATGCTTCTATAGGGTTTTATCCTGCCAGCACGAACGGCGACGATATTGTTATTTTTCATCAAGGAAATGAATATCGCATTCCAACACTCCGGCAACAAAAACCTTCAAACGACGGATTTTGTTACTCCCTTGCAGATTTTATTGACCCCAAGGGAGATTATATCGGTGTTTTTGCCAATACTGTGTTGGGTGTTGAAGCTTTTGCCAAAGCTTATGAGCAAAAAGACGATGTTTATAGTGCGCTGATAGCAAAAACCCTTTCCGACCGTATTGCGGAGGCTACTGCAGAGTGGTTACATTATCAGGTACGCACCAGATACTGGGGCTATGCTCCGCATGAAAAGGTAGATTATGAAGAAATGTTCAAGGTGCATTACCGGGGTATAAGACCGGCCGTTGGCTATCCATCTCTTCCGGATCAATCGGTTATCTTTGATCTCGACCCTTTGATCAAATTCAATAACATTGGAATACAACTAACAGAAAACGGAGCCATGTACCCGAACGCATCTGTATGCGGCTTTTACTTTGCTCACCCTCAATCAAAATACTTCATGATCGGGAAAATTGATGAGCAACAACTGACTGATTATGCCCGCCGGAGAAACAAATCGCCGGAAGAAATGAGAAAATGGCTGGCTGCAAATCTGTGATTACATCATTTTTTTGTACTTTTGCATTTTCAAAACGAGTAAAATGCGTATCGACATTATTTCTGCCGTTCCCGAATTGCTGTATAGTCCACTGAACTTCTCTATCCTCAAAAGAGCTCAGAAAAAAAGTTTGGTAGAAATTTACGTACACAATTTGCGCGATTATTCAACCGATAAGCACCGCCACGTGGATGATTATGCTTATGGATTTGGCGCCGGTATGGTGTTGATGATTGAACCGGTTGATCGCATTATTACCAGACTGAAATCGGAGAGAAATTACGATGAGATTATTTACACCTCTCCTGATGGAGAAAAATTTGATCAGCCAATGGCAAACCGTTTGTCACTGACTCGAAATCTCATCATTTTGTGTGGTCATTATAAAGGAATTGACCACAGAATCAGAGAGCATCTAATTACGAGGGAAATCAGCATCGGAGATGTTGTTCTGACCGGAGGAGAAATTCCGGCCGTTATGATGGCTGATGCGATTGTCCGGCTCATTCCAGGAGCTATCAGCGATGAAACATCGGCTTTATCGGATTCTTTTCAGGATAATTTACTGGCCCCGCCCGTATATACCCGTCCGGCAGATTATAAGGGGTGGAAAGTTCCTGAAATCTTATTATCGGGTCATCAGGCTAAAATTGAAGAATGGATGCATGATCAATCGTTGGAAAGGACTAAGCAGTTGAGACCGGATTTATTAAACGAATAACTACATTAGAACCAGAACATATGCAAAAAATCAAAATTGGCGTAATTGGTGGCGCAGGCTATACCGCAGGAGAATTGCTCAGAATACTCATTTATCATCCCAATGTTGAAATTGTATTCGTAAATAGTAGTAGCAATGCAGGTAATCCGATTACCGCAGTTCACAGCGGACTGATTGGTGAAACTGATCTGACTTTTACATCGGATTTACCTTTGGATAAAGTTGATGCGCTATTCCTTTGTTCCGCTCATGGCAACAGCAAAAAATTTATTGAAGCAAATGAGGTTCCGCAAAAGGTAAAAATCATCGATCTATCGACAGATTACCGGGCTAAAAGTCCGGACCATGAGTTTGTATATGGTTTACCCGAACTGAACCGGGAAGCTATAAAAAAAGCCATGCATGTTGCCAATCCCGGGTGTTTTGCTACCGCGATCCAGGTGGCTTTATTACCATTGGCATCGAAAGGTTTGCTAAAAAATGAAATTCATGTCAATGCCATTACAGGTTCAACCGGAGCAGGGGTTAAACCATCATCAACCTCACATTTCAGCTGGAGAAACAACAATATTTCTATTTATAAACCTTTCGGACATCAGCATTTACAGGAGATCGGACAATCTTTGAAACAATTGCAACCAGATTTCAATAAATCATTGAACTTTATTCCGGTCAGGGGTAACTTCACCCGTGGCATTTATGTTACTACTTATACCCAATGTGATTTGTCGATAGAAGAGGCAAATCGTCTTTATCAAGGATATTACAAAGATGCCGCTTTTTCCTTTATCACCACTCAGAATCCGGATTTAAAACAAGTCGTTAATACCAACAAAGCCATTATTTATCTCGAAAAACACGGAGATAAATTACTCATTATATCCATGATAGATAACCTAATAAAAGGGGCATCGGGACAAGCCGTTCAGAATATGAACCTGATGTTTGGACTGGATGAAAAAGCGGGACTGGGATTAAAAGCGACTGGTTTCTAATCCAATATCCTTATTCCAAGGCGGTTTTATTGGCAATTATAAGCATCTATGCGCCATCTGACTACGGCATGAGTCGCCTGTAAAAAGAATTAATACAATATTTGTTATACACAAACAAGAATAAAAAGCCCGTAAATTCATTCGTTGATTTACGGGCTTTATAATGTTGATCAAAATATCTTACGATAACAGCGAGATAAGAACCCCCGCAGCAACTGCTGAACCAATAACACCAGAGATATTACTTGCCATACAGTATTGCAAAATATGGTTATTCGAATCATGTTTCAAGGCTATTTCATTTGCAACCCTTGAAGCCATAGGTACTGCGCTCAAGCCAGTAGCTCCAATCAGCGGATTTATCTTCTTCTTGGCAAAAAGATTATACACTTTAACCGCTAAAATACCACCAGCGATTGAAATGGCAAAAGCAATAAATCCTCCCACCACAATTCCCAAAGTTTTAGGTGAAAGAAAAACATCAGCTGTCATGGTCGCACCAACTGTCAATCCAAGAAAAATCGTGGCTGTATTCATGATGGGTCCTGTTGCAGCTTCTGATAAACGGAGTGTTGACGTTCCGATTTCTTTAATAAGGTTTCCAAACAGCAACATCCCCAGCAAAGGCACCGATGAAGGAACAAAGATAGCAGACACACAGCCCAGTACAATAGGAAATATAATCTTAACTACTTTAAGGTTCTTAATCTTATGCTTGGGAGGATACAGCTTGTCCATTTGGCGCATATTGATTTTAAACTCCTTTTTTGTCATTAACAAATTCGCAACAAAGGGAATAATAACCGGAACAAGCGCCATATAGGAATAAGCTGCAATGGCGATAGGTCCGAGTAAATGCGGCGCTAACTTAATTGTTGTGTAGATTGCAGTAGGGCCATCAGCTCCCCCGATAATACCCAGCGATGCAGCTTCATTGAGGTTAAAACCTAAGAGTAACGAAACAATCAGTACCGTGAAAATACCTATTTGTGCCGCTGCACCAAACAAGGCTAGTTTCAGGTTTCGGAGCATGGGTCCAAAATCAGTCAAAGCCCCCACACCCATGAATATAATCGGAGGTAAAAACCCGGTTTTTATCAGGCTGTAATACAAATAATTCATGATGCCATATTCACTGGCAATCTCAAACAGATTTTTGTACCGGTGACCTTCCAACGCTATATTCTCGGCAGGAACAATGCCCATCCCTCCTCCCGGAAAATTAGCCAACAGCACACCAAATGCAATAGGAACCAACAACAGGGGTTCATACTTTTTCCGGATACCCAAATAGAGCAACACAAAAGCAATAAACCACATCAGGACAACTTCAAAGGAAAAACCTCCGAAAGCAGTCATTCTATATAATTTTGACAGTATTTCTTCCATTCTGGTTATTGAAGTTTAAATAACACATCATCTTCATCAACGGAGTCTCCATTAACAAAAGCAATTTCATCAATTCTACCAGCTTTATCCGCTGTTATGGCGTTATATGTTTTCATTGATTCAATATAACACAACAAATCTCCTTTCCCAACAACATCTCCAATTTTCACCGGGATTTCAGCTGAACTGTTGGTAAGATAGAATTTACCTTCCAACGGAGCGATTACATTGTGAACTTCTCCAGTCGATGACACGGGATTTGAAACTTCTGATTTTGCAGAGGCAGTGTTGGTTGCAGCATCTCCATACGCTATATTGACCAGGAACTTTTCTCCGTTCACCTCTACCTGAACTGTTTGCGGTTCAATTAGGGTAGAAGCAGGCATAGCATCCTTTTTTACTTTTGCTGCTGTCAACTCGGCTTCAAAATCGGCTTTTGCTTTACCTGATTTATATGCCCTGTATTGTTCAGGATGCATGGCTAATTCGAATAATTCTTCATCATCCGGTCCATTTTCCCATCCATTTTCAGCCATTTCCTTTCTAAATTCTTCCAGTTTATCCGGATATAATGACTGAGGATCTCCATCGTAAAACTCACGACCTTGTTCTTTTGCCAGTTCTTTGATAATCGGATCTACGTCTCCCGGCAATTTTCCGGCTTTACCCAGAATCATATCCCAAATACTATCGGCAATCATGGTCCAGCGCTCCTTGCCTTTACTCAACTGCATGATGTTGAACATAGCCAGGTTCTTGACGTATTGAGAGAATGGGGTAACAAGCGGAGGATATCCTACCCGTGGCCATACATAAGCAACTTCATCGAATAACTTAATCAACAATTCATCAATGGTAAGCTCAGGTTCTCCTTTCTTCGCCATTGATTTATTGATGCTAACAAGATTATCTTTCAAATCATTCATTAAACTACCCATCATGCCACCCGGTAAACCGGAGGCAATCAGCAACGACTGGAGCCGCCTGTTTGATTCAGGAATAAAATATCCCAGAAAATCATCCATAAATTCCTGGGTCAACGCCCTGACACGCATATAAGCAGCCATGTCAATTTCAGGCACTTTAAAACCTGCATCAACCAACATCTCACGCACCATAATCACATCCGCATGTCCGGTTCCCCAGGAAAGCGGTTCCATACCCACATCGATGATATCGCAGCCATTGCGACACACTTCTAAAATAGAAGCCGGAGTAAACCCGGGACCGGTTTGGCCATGGTATTGAACCACTATTTGAGGATAGTTGGTTTTAATGTAATTGACAATTTTACCCAATGTTGCCGGCCTTCCAATACCGGCCATATCTTTCAGACAGATCTCATCAGCACCGTTGGCAATCAGTTCATCGGCAAGTTGACAATAATATGTTTCATTATGAACCTCGGATACTGTAATCGACAAGGTGGCTTGGGCAATCATCCCGGCTTCTTTGGCATATTTGATGGATGCGATGATGTTACGGGGGTCATTCAACCCACAAAAACAGCGGGTAATATCAACCCCTTGCGCTTTTTTAACTTTATAAAACAATTTTCGCACGTCGGCAGGAACGGGACTCATTCTCAGACCATTTAACGACCTGTCTAACATATGAGTTTGGATACCGGCTTCGTTGAACGGACGCGCCCATTGCCTTACAGCATTATTTGGATTTTCACCAAAAAGCAGGTTGATTTGCTCAAACCCACCTCCATTTGTTTCAACACGGGCAAAACAGCCCATTTTAATAATTTCGGGAGCCACTCTCACCAATTGATCCACCCGCGGCATGTATTTCCCGGAACTTTGCCACATATCCCGATAAACCAACGAAAATTTAATCTCTTTTTCCATGTAAATCGTTATTTATTGCGCTTATATTTTTTTTATATTTGTTACTTTCCCTCTGCCATTGGTGATTACGTCAATGGCTGCTTCAATGGCTTTCATCGTATTGTCAGAAGAAGTTCCTGTTTTTTTAGCTTTCACGGCTACTGCTTCTTCTGGTAAATACTTGTTAGAAAGCCTGATGATTAGATCTCCGATTAGAACGATTAAAAAAAGGATAAAAAACACCGTAATCATTCCAACGGCCATAATTAAAATTGCTTCATTTAATGGCTGCATAACAGTAAATATTTAAAATTGTTTTTTCTGGGTGCGATTAGATACAAGTCCAGAAATCATTTGTTACAAACCGCAACAGATTTCTTCACAAAAATTAAAAAAACGCACAAATATAACACTTAATTTCAAATCCTTAAGTTTTAAACCGGACTCTTAACTATTTTTTTAATCTTATTTAAAATTATTCGTTGTTGAGTCCCATCATCAATTCTCAATATGAATTCTACTGGTTTTTGTCAAACTTATATTTTGTTTTGTTTGATTTGTTCGATGTAAAACGTGTAAAAAGCTTGTGTTCCTGCAGAATATACCGTTATGTTCGCATCGAACGATTGCAACCATCCGTGTGCCATTTGACTACGACATGAATTTCCGGTACAAAGAATTAATACTTTCATATTGTTTTGTTTAAATTGTTTTTGATCATATCAGCCGGGGATATCCGGATTTATGTTAAAGCGCACCAAAAATAAGTCCTGCACAAGTCGAAAGCACAACAACGATCACCACATAAACAGCTGTTTTCTGTGTTCCCAGCACACCACGGATAACAAGCATATTAGGTAGTGACAACGATGGGCCTGCAAGCAATAATGCTAAAGCCGGACCTTTTCCCATTCCCGAGGCTAATAATCCCTGAATAATTGGCACTTCTGTTAATGTAGCAAAATACATAAAGGCCCCGACTATAGATGCTAAAAAGTTAGATAGAACAGAGTTCCCACCGACAGCCCAGGCAATCCATGTATTCGGAATAACACCTGCAATTGTTGTGTCATCATGTGTAGAACCTAACAGAAAACCGGCAATTACTACGCCAATTGCGAGCAACGGCATAATTTGTTTGGCAAATCCCCAACTGGAAAGTATCCATTCTTTGTTTTCTCCGTCTTCCGATTTATCCATCAAGGCAATGGAACTAACGGCAGCAATGGCAACAACCACGCTAATTAAAGGATTGCCAATAAATATGGCACTTAATCCTGTTGCGACTGCTCCTAGCAATACTTGCCAGCTTTTCAGTTTCAGGATGTAAATCATAGAATAAACAAGTACTAATCCAAATAATCCGGTAATATACCATTTGTAGGACCAGAGATAAAACCAAAAACTGGTTGTGTCGCCTTCGGCCGGTTTACCCCAGTTAGCAAAAACAAGGATCAATACAAGCGTGAAGAAATGAAGTGAAGTCTGCCACAAGGGCCTGGTTTCAGGTACATCCGGGAAATTCAGTTGTTCTGCAGCTTTTACTTTTTCTTCTTTCCTGTAAATAAAAGCCATGATTAAACCAATCACAACACTGAAAACAACAGCACCCACAAATCGGGCAACGCCAAGTTCAACGCCAAGAATGCGAGCTGTCAGTATAATGGCAAGGATATTAATAGCAGGTCCGGAATACAAAAATGCTACTGCTGGTCCAAGTCCCGCACCTCGTTTGTGTATGCTCGAAAACAGCGGGAGAATTGTACAAGAGCAAACTGCCAGAATCGTTCCCGAGACAGCAGCAACAGTATAAGCTACCCAGCGTTTGGCTTTGGCTCCGAAGTATTTAATAACCGAGGCCTGACTAACAAAGACAGAAATCACCCCAGCTATTAAAAAGGCGGGGAGTAAACATAAAATAACATGTTCCTGTGCGTACCACTTTGCCAAATCAAATGTGGCTACAACGGCTGTGTTAAAGACCGGACTTTCAATCGGCAGGAAAAATACCGCCAGAAAGACAACTACAATCCCAAACAGGATTTTTAATTCTTTTTTTAGTTCCATAACGTGAGTTTATTAATAAATCAACTACAGCTAAAGTTGCAGTTCTGTAAATGAAAAATTTAATTGCAATTTGCTTCTAATGTAAAGTTCATTTCGTAATAACTCGAAATAACGAGATAAAAAAATATCTTATTTAATCCATAAATCGATAACATAATACAGTCCAACCAGGATAAACAATACAGAAACAATCCTCCGAAACCAAATTTCAAAGGTTTTAATTTTACTGTATAATTTTCCAACATTACCTACGGCATAGGCCAGGAACCAGGCAAATATTATTACCGGAATCCCAGTAGCCACTGCGAAAACAACGGGTAAAAACAAGCCGCTTGCACTCGAAATGGTCATGGGTATCAACATCATGAAATACAGCACGCCACTGTAAGGACAAAAAGCCAGAGCGAAAACAATCCCGAGCAATAAGGAGCTCCAGTAGTTACCTTTGCTGCGGTTACCGATTTTCTCTGTTAATCCGGATAAACCAGGGAATTTGAGTTTAATTACATCCAACATAAACAATCCGATGATGATGAGTATTGGTCCGAGCAGTTTCTCTCCCCAACCCTGAAATATCATTGAAATTTGCATCTGACTAGCACCAAAATACAAAATAACTGCCAGTCCTGTATAAGTAATTACCCTCCCTAGCGTATAAACTAATCCACTCATAAATACACGTTTGCTATCTTCAATATCCCGACTGATAAAACCAATAGCCGAAATATTAGTTGCCAACGGGCACGGACTGATAGCGGTCATCAATCCGAGCACCAAGGCTGCAACAATTGAATATTCAGTATTCTCTAAAATATTTTGAAGGAACTCCATGCGTTTATTTTTTAACCAGCGGGTCAAGGGTTAATTTAATTTCGGCTTTTAGTTTTTCCGGCTGACTACGGGCATACATAAAACCTGCTTGCGTGAGGTCCGTTTTTTTATTTCCTGAAACTACCAACAACGATTGTCCTGTTGCACCGCATTTTTCTGCAATGGCTTTACTGCCTGCTTCTTCAAGATTGACGCTAGTAAAAGTGATTTTGCCATTTTTGACCAATTCTGGATAAAGAACCTCCAAATGTTTTTTTGTTTCTGACTCAACGGTATTGCAGGTTACACATCTGCGTGTGTAATGGAAATAATAAACATCAACTTTGTCTGATACAGCGATTTCTGATTGTTGCTGTTTTTGTTTGCTTTGTGCTTCACACGACATGTTTCCAAATAGGAAAGTAAGCATAAAACAGAATAGAAGAACCTTTTTCATTGGTAGATAATTTAATATTTTGATAATACTTGTTTAATTTCTTCTGCAGAAGGAACTCGTCCCTTAATTTCCACTTTTTCATTCACAACCAATGCAGGTGTGGATAAAATATTATACTTCATGATGTCCATGATGTCTTCAACTTTGGTAATGGTAGCGTTGAAACCGTTTTGTTCTACTACTTCCCTCGTCATTTTTTCGAGCGTTTTGCATTTTGGACAACCTGTCCCTAAGATTTTAATTTCCATGATGTGTTATTTTAAATTATTTCGTAAAAACCCAAAATACCAGGTTAAAATTTTTTACCTCTTGAAAAAATGAGCGTATAATAACTTTGCTTCCTCCCAGTTTGCCCTGTTAATACAGTATTTGATGTAGGGGGGATTGATTTCTCCCTGGATTAATCCGGCTTTTTTCAATTCTTTTAAATGTTCCGACAAGGTTGACCGGGCAATGGGGAGCTCTTCGGCCATATCACCACTATAGCAACATTTATCGAGGTTGTTAGCCAGGAAGTCCATGATAAATACACGTACCGGATTGGATAATGCTTTCGAATAACGCGCTAACTTTTCCTGATTTTCTGTATAATATTTTTTATTTGCATGCATGTAAATTCATTTCGTATTTTCCCGAAACAAAAGTAATACATTTTTTATATTTAAAAAAAATTCCTTACATTTGCTTCATTATTAAAATAACCAGATAAACATTCATATCGTATGAAATTCAAAGCATCCAGTACAATATTGCTGAGTCACCTGCAGGCTATCAGTCGTGTAATCAACAGCAAAAATTCATTACAGATTCTGGATAATTTCCTGTTTAGCCTGGAAGGACAGCAACTCACCATGACAGCTTCCGATACGGAGACTACGCTGATTACTTCCATGGAGGTAGAAGAAGTAGAAGGTTCGGGTAAAGTTGCAGTATCATCTCGCTTGTTGCTTGATACTTTGCGCGAATTCTCGGACCAACCGCTGAATTTCCAGATCAATGATTCGAACTTAGCCATGGTTATTACTTCCGCGAATGGAACGTATAATTTTATCGGACAAAATGGCGATGAATATCCCCGCTTACCTGAATTGCAACCCGACACTAAGGTGATGAACCTGGCGGTGAGTACTTTATCTTCAGGAATCTCTAAAACATTGTTTTGCACTGCCGATGATGAATTGCGTCCGGTTATGAACGGAATTTATTTTGATATTCTGAAGGATGGTTTAACATTAGTCGCTACAGATGCACATAAATTAGTTCGCTACAAAACCTCTTATTCAAACGTTAATTTATCGGAAGAAGAAGATAAAGCCAGTTTTATTTTACCGAAAAAACCGGCTAACATGCTAAAAAATATCCTCCCAAAAGAAAGTGGCGATGTGGAAGTGAAATTCGACAACAAAAACGCGTATTTCAAACTGTCTAATTATACCATGATTTGCCGGCAGGTAGAAGGCAGATACCCCAATTATAATGGGGTAATTCCGAAAGAAAATCCATACAAAATTATTGTTGACCGAATTACCTTACTCAATGCATTAAAACGCGTTTCGGTATTCTCCAACCAGGCAAGCAATCTCATTAAATTACAGATAACTGAAAATCAAATATTTATTTCAGCCCAAGACATAGATTTTTCTATCTCTGCCGAAGAAACCATCAATTGTCAGTATGCTGAAGACCCTATCAAGATCGGATTCAAATCTGCTTTCTTAATTGAAATTCTTAGCAATATCACTTCTAATGAGGTGGTGATCGAATTAACGGATCCTTCTCGTGCAGGAATTATCCTTCCTTTCGAAAATGAAGAAAACGAAGATATTCTGATGCTCTTGATGCCAATGCTTCTAAACGACTGATAATTAAATTAATTACACTCTGGGCAGGGGAACTGAATCATCCGGTTCTTCTGCTTTTCTTTTCAACACTAATAACATGAAACTCAATCTAAAGAACCCCCTGATTTTTTTTGATCTTGAAACCACCGGGATTAATATTGTTACTGACCGTATTGTGCAGATTGCTTATCACAAGGTTTATCCCAACGGAAAAGAAGAATCGAAGTGTTTTCTGATTAATCCCGGGATACCTATCCCTCCCGAATCAACAGCTATTCACAAGATTACAAATGAAGCTGTTGCTGGTTGTCCGACTTTCAAGGAAGTTGCGGGCGAAATTGTCAGGGATTTTGAAGGTTGCGACCTGGCAGGTTATAACTCAAACCGGTTTGACATCCCCATGCTCGCGGAAGAATTGTTGCGTGCTAATGCCGACATTGATTTTTCAAAAAGAAAATTTATTGATGTACAGGTGATTTTCCATAAAAAAGAACAACGTACCCTCTCTGCTGCATATAAGTTTTATTGTGACAAAGATTTAGACGGGGCACATGATGCTTCGGTGGATACCATGGCTACCTATGAGATTTTGCAGTCACAACTCGATCATTACAATGACCTGCCGAATGATGTCGAATTATTGGCAAAATACACTACACAATCAAACAATGTGGACTTTGCAGGAAAATTTGTTTACAATGAGAAAGGAGAAGAAGTATTTAATTTTGGAAAATATAAGGGTCAGAAAGTAGAAGATGTGCTAAAAACGGATACCGGTTATTATGGATGGATGTTGAATGGTGATTTTTCTGAACATACCAAAAAAGTACTGACCAACATCAAACTCAGAAGTTTTCATAAATAATTGTTTTGATTAAATTTGATTTAAAGCTTTTTGGCACAAAGATTGAAGCATTTTAATGCTGCATTTTTATTATATTTTCAAATGAGGTTTATTTATTTGTTCATCTTCCTGTTTTCCTGTCTTCATTTGAGTTCAAATAATTCAACACAGGAAAACGCTACTGCTCCTTCCCGTACACCGGAGCAGGAAGCTGCACTGCAAACCCGGAAAATGCAACAGGAGCTTGATCTCAACCGGGAACAATCGCGGGCAATTTACGACATCAACCTGAAACATGCACGCGAACGTCAGGTATCAAAATCCAGAAGTGAAGCACTTGAAAGGGTCAAGAATAAAGATGCTGAAGTCCGCGAAGTGTTGACACGCGAACAGTATATCCGTTTACAGGACAAACGTTACGAACGATATCCTTCCGGAAGCTCACAGTTTTCCCGACCGGAACCGCAACAACGGAATAATCCTGCCCAGGAAAGAGCATCTTCGTCTGAACAGCGACGTATTGACCCGGATCAAAGACGAACGATAGCTCCATCTGACAACAGACGCATACAATCTGTCCCGCAAAGAAACTCATATCCTGAACAAAGAATAGTTGTTCCTCGCCAGGCTTCTCCTTCCGATAAAATTGATGTACACCAGAGGAGAACAACACCACAAGCAAGACCCGCTCCTTCGCAGGAACACCACCGCAATTCGGAGTCAACACCCGCCCGATCAAATCACTCATCAGGCAATGACAGACCGGCAAGAAGATAACCATGTCGAATCCGTATTTTCAATTCAAAAAATTCAAGGTTTATCACAACCTGTGCGCGATGAAAGTCGGCATGGATGGCGTATTGTTGGGAGCCTGGAGCCCTTTAGATGCTTCAACAGAAAAGATACTGGACATAGGAACAGGAAGCGGGCTCATTGCACTGATGCTGGCACAACGTTCAACAGCCAAGATTGATGCGATTGATATTGACGAAGGTGCAGTCAGGCAGGCTGAGATAAACATTACTTCTTCAAAATGGAAGAACCGTATTTCAGTTTTTCATCAATCTCTCGAAACTTTTGCTGAAAGGTCATCCGAGAAATACGATCTGATTGTATCCAATCCACCGTTTTTTATTTCTTCGCTGAAAGCGCCTGACAAAGCCAGGACAAAGGCACGACATACAGATACGCTGACACACGAAGATTTATTAAAAGATGCTTCTGGTTTATTAAAAAAAACGGGAAGAATTTGTATCATTCTTCCCGTAACCGAAGGTCTGCAATGTGTGAAGTATGCCAAAAAATTCGGTTTATGCTGTTATCAGTGTATTTATGTTCATCCAAAACCAGATAGCGAAGCAAAACGAGTATTGCTTGAATTGGGGTTTGTTACCCGGATAACTGATATTTCATCTATCGAAATTGAAACAGAAGAAAGGCATCAGTATTCAACTGCCTTTACCACTCTTGCGAAAGATTTCTACCTGAAATTATAAAAGCGCCTTTACTTTGGCTTCCAAAACAGCTTTCGGTGCAGCGCCGATTTGTTTGTCAACTACCTGTCCGTTTTTGATAAACAAGATGGTTGGGATGTTGCGGATGCCGTACTCATTCGGAGTATCGACATTGTCGTCCACATTTAATTTACCAATTTGAACCTGACCTTCAAACTCTTTTGAAAGTTCTTCGATACTTGGTCCAACCATACGGCAAGGACCGCACCACTCTGCCCAGAAATCAATTACAACAGGCTTACCACTATTGATTACATCTTTGATGTTATCGTCTGTAAATTCTAACGCCATACAAATTTATTTAAACTGTTTAATATTAATAGTTATTTTTGTGTTGCAAAACTAATTTAAATTATCTTATTCAGAAAATAAAAACACATTGAATTGCCTAATAGACATATTGAAATTATCTATCCTGTCTATTTCTTTTCATGTTACCTGGAAATCAATCCGGCCATCATCTTTATACCTCTTCAGCATTTTGTAGAAATCCTTATTCATTTTCACCCGGCACTGGCGGGCAAAAAGTTTGATTTTGTTCTGCGTGAGTAAATCGACAACATTAAAATACACATTAACACTTCCCTTGTTCTGAAGAACCATATCAGTCATATCCGTGACAAATTCTTCATCCAGCTGCTCAAGAGGAAGTGTCACCGTAAGGGTATCAACCAACTTATCTTTAACATCATTCAGGACTTCAATCTTCTGAATCTTTATCTCCGGAACAACCGGGTCGTTCGGATTTGAAGGTTTTTTAAATTTATAATCAGCGCCCTTTTCCTGCACCGTAGCATAAATGAGCAGATACAAATCCTTGATCATGTATTTGCTAAACTCGATGTAATTATTCCCAAACAAAGCAAACTCAAAAGCGCCATCGTAATCCTCCAACGTAAACACTCCATAAGGATTTCCGGCCTTTGAGGTTCCGTGCCGGATAGCAGTCACCATTCCTCCAATCCGAAGCTGTTTTCCCATCAGCGGCATCAACTCCTTTAATTCCGACGTTTTGGTATTGCAAACATAATTTATCTCAAATTCGTAATCATCCAGGGGATGCGCCGAAAGATACATACCAATATATTCCCGTTCTTTGTTTAGTTTTTCAAGTGGCGACCAGTCGTGCGCGTACGGAATTTCAGGTTTGGTTATTTCAATGGTATCAAAACCGCCAAAAAGCGAATTTTGGCTCATTGCAAGATCTGTCTGAAATTTATTCCCATAGCGGATGATGCTTTCAATAACTATTTCTCCTTTGTTGTTTTCAACAAAGAACTGTTCTCTTTTAATCTCTGGAAATCCGTCGAAGGCACCCGCAAGCACAAGACTTTCTATGGCTTTTTTGTTACAGGAAGTCAGGTTAACCCTTTCAATAAAATCAAAAATTCCTTTAAACTTACCATTTTTCTTTCTTTCATCCACGATAGTTTCCACAGCTCCTTCCCCCACCCCTTTGATGCCTCCCAGACCAAAACGGATATTCCCTTCGTCGTTTACGGTAAACGTCAAATCACTTTCATTGACATCCGGTCCAAGCACATTCATCCCCAGGTTACGGCATTCATCCATGAACTTGCCGACTTCAGCAATATCATCCTTATTTCGGGTTAAGTTCGCCGCCATAAATTCAGCCGGATAATGCGCTTTCAGGTAAGCCGTCTGATAAGCAATCCAGGAATAACAGGTAGCGTGAGATTTATTGAAAGCGTATTTGGCAAATTCTGCCCAGTCTGCCCAGATTTGTTCCAATTTTTCATCGGGACCAAATCCGTTTTTTTTGCAGCCCTCCATAAACTTGACTTTCAAGGCAGCCATTTTATCGATGAGCTTTTTCCCCATGGCTTTACGCAACTCATCCGACTGACCACGGGTAAACCCGGCCAAATCACGACTTAGTAACATGACCTGTTCCTGATAAACTGTGATGCCATAAGTGTCTTTTAACCTGTGTTCCATTATCGGGAAATGGTATTCAATTTTTTCGCGTCCTTGCTTACGATTGATAAACTGAGGGATATACTGCATCGGCCCGGGGCGATACAACGCATTCATCGCGATAAGATCTTCAAACTGTGTAGGTTGCAGTTCCTTCAGGTATTTTTGCATCCCATGCGACTCAAACTGGAATGTCCCTACTGTAAGTCCTTTGCTGAAAAGCTCATAGGTTTTTTTATCATCAATCGGAATAGCATCAATATTGATGTCTATGTCATGGGTCTTTTTTATATTCGATAGCGCCTCTTTGATAATAGAGAGTGTTTTCAGTCCGAGAAAGTCCATCTTGATAAGACCAATTTCTTCAATCACAGATCCTTCGAACTGGGTAACCAGTATTTCTTCGTTGGTTTCTTTATCAATTGCCGTACTTAAAGGTACCAGATTTTTAAGGTCGTCGGATCCGATAATCACTCCGCAGGCATGAACTCCGGTCTGACGAACGGTACCCTCAAGCATCTCAGCGTATTTAAGGGTACTCGATAAGTTCTGATCATACGAATTACGAGCCGATTGTAGCTCGGGAACGAACTTCACGCAATTCGAGATATTCACTTTCAACGCCTTCCCACTTACATCATCCGGCAGTTTATCAGGTATCAGCTTTGTCAGCCGTTCTGCTTCCGCTAATGGGAGTTTCTGTACGCGCGCCACATCTTTAATCGACGATTTTGTGGCCATCGTTCCATACGTAATAATATGTGCAACCCTTTCTTTTCCGTATTTTTCCTTTACCCAACGCAACACCTGACCACGACCATCATCATCGAAGTCGATATCAATATCAGGCATGGAGATACGATCGGGATTTAGAAAACGTTCGAACAGCAAGTCATATTTCAGTGGGTTGATATCGGTAATGCGCAGGCAATAAGCAACCACGGAACCGGCGGCAGAACCTCGTCCTGGTCCAACAGCCACACCCATTTCCCGTGCTGCATTGATAAAATCCTGTACTATCAGAAAATAACCCGGAAAACCCATGGTTTTCATCACATTCAATTCAAAATCGAGACGTTCAGCAATTTCTTCATCCAGGACTTCACCATAACGCTGAGCCGCTCCTTCGAGGGTAAGTTTTCGCAGATAGTCGGCTTCTAACTTTACCCGGATAACTTTATCGTATCCCCCCAACCGATCAAAACGATCACCAAATTCTTCACGAAGCATTGGCTCGTTATATTGATGCCGGTAAGCTTCTTCGGTAGCAAAATCCTCCGGAATCGGGAACACCGGCATCATCGGAGGAGAATCTATATCATAAAACTCAATTTTATTGGCGATATCGATTGTATTTTCAAGCGCCTCCGGTATATCGTCGAAAATTTTCCACATCTGCTCCGGCGTTTTCAAATACTCTTGTTTTGTATAGCGCATGCGGGTGGGGTCGTCCAAATCTTTTCCTGTACTTAGGCAAATCAGTCGCTCATGTCCTTCACCATGATCTTCTTCTACAAAATGCACATCGTTGGTAGCAACAATTTTCGTATTGGTTTTTCGTGCTAAATTGATCAATTCTACATTCTGGCGTTTTTGTTTTTCATAAACCGTTGTGTCTGCATTCGGCTTATCCGTCTGATGCAGTTGCAATTCAATGTAAAAATCATCACCAAATACTTTTTTATACCAAAGTACTGATTTCTCTGCTTCGGCAAGGTCGCCTTTCTCTACTTTTTTATGAATTTCACCTCCCAGACAAGCCGAAGAGGCAATAATACCCTCACTATATTTTTCCAGAATTTCATAGTCGATACGAGGTCGATAATAAAAGCCTTCTATCCATCCCAGCGAAACCAATTTGCAGAGGTTTTGATATCCTTTTTTATTCTTCGCCAGCAGTACCAGGTGGTATCCGCTGCGGTCTTCTACATTGTCTTTATCTTTTGAAAACCGGCTCCGGTGCGCTACATAAGCTTCACAACCCAAAATTGGTTTAAAAAGTTTCTTTTCAGCATCTGTCAACTGGGTTGACAAAGTTAACCGCTGTTCATCAGAGAGTTCATCATTCTTTAGCTCTTTTTTAAGCTGAGCAATTTCGCTGTGAACCTTGCTGTTTCTCTTTTTTATGTAGTTGTAAAATTCTTTGATACCGAACATATTCCCGTGATCGGTAAGCGCGATGGCATTCATCCCGCTGGCAGCTGCCCGTTCAACTAATCCGGGAATAGACGACATTCCGTCCAGGATTGAATAATAGGAATGCACGTGGAGATGAACAAATGATTTCATGTAAATATGTGGATTAAAAGAGATTAAAAAAACAGCGCAAAAAGTAAATTTTGGCTGTTAAAGATAAGGAATTTTGATTGAAAACGGGGTATTCGGGAGTGAAAGTTTTCAACAATCGGAGATATGTTTAATTTGTCATCTGTCTCTCTATTTCCTCATCAGTCCCCTCAATGATGCGCTTTGCCCGGAGATAATATGGCTCTCTTTTTTGCAGAGTTTCGGTAATGTATTGCTGCAATTCATCGCCTGTTTTGTTCTTTAGCAAAGGACGTACACCTGCTCTTGAAGAAGAAAGTCGTTCTGCCAGATGTTCCGGTGTAAGACGGATGTAAATGGTTTCTCCACGTTGGTTCATGAAATCCATATTATCAAAAAAACACGGAACGCCACCACCCGTAGCAATGACCACATCCTCAAATTCGGCAACTTCATGCAGGCAGTTTTTTTCTATTTCGCGGAAACTGGTTTCACCATCTTCTGCAAAGATACGGGCAACAGTTCGCCTGAATTTGTTTTCAATATAGCTGTCTAAATCGATAAATGTGAGTCCATGCCGCTTGGCGAGCAATTTACCCATGGCGGTTTTACCTGAACCCATAAATCCTACCAGAAAAATCCGTTGCATTGCTTTATATTTATTATTTGCAAAAATACCATAACAAATTGATTTCAGGATAAAATGTAGCGCTATTTTGCTAAAAAAGTTGATTTATGTTCCTATTCAGCCGGCAGCTTACAATTTTCAATTATCTTTGCATGTTGCAATCATCGAAAAAGCGTCATCATCGTGAAGAAATCGCGATACAGCACAGGAACCATGCTACAAAACTCATGTATTTGTTAGGAGAGTATCGTTCAGTTGAAAAAATAAAAAATGGCTATGAGTGAGTATTAGTGGAAAAATGACGATTAGTCAGCGAATAACAGAAAACTGGAAAGGTTATTTTTATGTCAAACAGGTTAATTATTTTATGGGAAATTTTGCTAAATGGATAGGTGGCGGTTTGGGTTGGGCCTTCGGCGGTCCGATCGGTGCTATTATTGGTTTTGCGCTGGGTTCATTGTTTGGTGAGAATACAATAACAAGTACCTCTCAAACGCACACCAGACGCACCACCGAACGGGATTTCAAAGCCAGTTTGCTGGTGATGATTGCCTGCGTTATGAAAGCCGACGGCAGGGTGCAAAAAGCAGAGTTAGATGTGGTAAAAAGATTTCTCGTTGCTAATTTTGAAGAAGAAGGAGCTTTGGAAGCACTTCAGATATTGAAAAAGTTATTGGATCAACCCATCAACGAAGTGGAAGTAGCACAACAAATCAACCTGTATATGAACTATTCCGCTAAATTACAGCTGATTCGATTGTTGTTCGACATCGCGTATGCTGATGGGGACGTAAACACGCCCGAATTACAGGTCATCCGCCGCATTGCAGGCATTTTTAACATCAGCAGTGTAGAGTTTGAATCGTTAAAAGCGCCCTACATCAAACACGTGGATGAAAACTGGGCTTATAAGGCATTGGAAATTGAGACATCAGCCAGTAACGAAGACATTAAGAAGGCATATCGCAGAATGGCCATGAAATACCATCCTGATAAAGTAGCAAACCTGGGTGATGATATTAAAAAATCGGCTACTGAGAAGTTCAGGGCTGTAAATGAAGCGTATGAGCATTTGAAAAAGCAACGAAATTTCTCCTGACCAATAATCAATTAGCAAGAAAAACATGGCAGAACGAAAAATGCAGAATTTGGCGAAAGAAACCGCCATTTATGGAGTCAGCAGTATCCTGGGAAAATTCTTAAACTGGTTGTTGGTGCCACTTTACACCTACGTCCTTACCGGTTCAGCCGATTATGGGGTGGTGGCAAATTTATATGCATGGACAGCGCTGCTGCTCGTTATCCTGACTTACGGCATGGAGACCGGATTTTTCCGTTTTGCTAACAAACATCCCGAAATTGCTGCCAGAGTTTATGGTAATACGATTATTTCTGTCGGTTTTACTTCCCTGATTTTTGCTCTGTTGTGTGTTGTTTTTGCACAGTCGATTGCTGATTTGCTTGGTTATTCTTCAAATCCGGAATACATTGCCATGCTTGGTGTTGTTGTTGCCATGGACGCTTTTGGGTCTATCCCCTTTGCTTATCTACGCTACAAATCCCGACCGATTAAATTTGCAGCATTGAAACTGCTGATGATTTTTACAAATATCGCTTTTAACATCTTCTTTTTGGTGGTTTGTCCCTGGCTGATGGAGAAAGCTCCCGGCTTAATTGACTGGTTTTATGATCCGCATTATGGTGTTGGCTATGTCTTTATCGCTAATGTAATTCAAACGGTAGTGGTGACAGTTGCCTTATTGCCTGATGTATTCAAAGCTGAATTCAAATTTGATTTTCATTTGCTGAAACAAATCCTGCGTTATTCGCTGCCATTGTTAATATTAGGAGTTGCCGGAATCATGAACCAAACCCTCGATAAAATCATTTTTCCCTTTTTAATCGAAGATCCTGAATTAGCAAAATCAGAACTTGGGATTTATTCAGCTTGTTTTAAAATATCCATGGTGATGATGATGTTTACGCAGGCATTTCGCTATGCTTATGAACCATTCATTTTCGCACAACATAAAGATAAAAACAGTAAGGAAGCGTATGCAGATGCCATGAAATTCTTCATCATCTTTTCCTTACTGATATTTTTGGGAATGGTGTTTTATCTGGATATATTTAAATTCGTCATTCATAAAGATTATTGGGCAGGATTGAGGGTGATTCCCATTGTTTTATTTTCTTATATTTTTCAGGGAGTTTTCTTCAATTTATCTTTGTGGTACAAGCTTACCGACAAAACAATGTATGGTGCATGGTTTTCTGTCATCGGAGCGGTAATAACCATAGCGATCAATATCATTTTTGTTCCGATATTCAGCTATATGGCTTCTGCCTGGGCTGCCTTTGCGTGTTATTTCGTGATGATGTTGATTTCTTATTTTTATGGTCAGAAACACATGCCAATCAATTATAATTTGAAATCAATAGCAATCTATACTGCATTAGCGATTGGACTGTACATCATCAGTCTGTTTGTCAACACACCATTCCCGGTTTTGAATTTCTCAATAAAAACGGTACTGCTCATGGTATTTATGGTGTATCTTTTTAAACACGATTTACCATTGAGCAAAATTCCTATTATTAAGAAGATTATCAGATAAATGATTAACCGTAATAATTTGTGGACTAAGATAATAACGCTATTTTCTGCCGAAATCCGCCGGAATCTCACCCCATGCTTCGGTATGCCATTTTAATATTTCGGTTGAATATTCATTTTCTGCCAACCATTTTTCAGCCCTGGCAATGAGTTCAAATAGTATTTCGTTCAGCGGAGTTTTTTCAAGTTCAGTTTTGGCTTTCTTATTTCTAACCCAGGCTTGAGCTGTTTTGCTGTCGGTATAAACGGGCATTGACAGATTTTTTTGTTTTAAAAGGGCTAAGCCATGCACAAGTGCCAGAAATTCTCCGATATTATTCGTCCCATCTTCAAACGGGCCTTGTTTAAACACGACTTCTCCGGTTTTGGTGTAAACTCCCTGATATTCCATCAAACCCGGATTTCCACTACAAGCTGCATCTACTGATAGACTATCCATTACAGGCATGCCATATTGTTCAATGAGTACCGCATCCGGTTGTTTGACTTTGGCATTTTTGCCGATATAATCCCAACAAGGGGAAAGCATGGCTTCTTTAGCTTCAGCTTCGGTTTCAAATGCTTTGTATTTAGCACCGGCATATCCGTGTATCTGTTGCTTGCACTCCTCCCACGACTTGTATATCCCGGGTTCTTTACCATCCCATACCACGAAAAATTTATTTTTGGATTTTGCCATAATTATTGTACTTTTGCATCACTTTTTAAAGTTGGCCCTGTAGTTCAATGGATAGAACGGAAGTTTCCTAAACTTTAAATTCGAGTTCGATTCTCGGCGGGGCTACAAAATCAAACCGTCTTTCATTTCTATCACCCTATCTGACAAAGTCGCCAGTTCTTTGTCGTGTGTTACAATTACAATAGTCAGCCCGAATTTTTCCCTTAAATCGAACAGTAATTTATGCAGCTCTTCTTTGTTCTTGGTGTCTAAACTTCCGGATGGCTCGTCTGCTAAAATAATTTTGGGATTGTTAATCAGAGCACGTGCAACCGCAACGCGCTGTTTTTCTCCACCCGAAAGTTCTGACGGTTTATGTTCGAGACGGTCACTTAATTGCAGGTAATTCAACAATTCTTCGGCTTTTAGCTTAGCTCTTTTGGTGTCTTGATTGGCAATCAACGCCGGTATCATCACATTCTCGAGTGCTGTAAACTCCGGTAATAACTGATGAAATTGAAAGATAAACCCGATTTGCCGGTTTCTGAAAGCAGCCTGTTGTTGTTCGTTCATCCGACCGACATCCTTTCCGTCAACTTGCACGATACCCTGATTGGGTTTATCAAGTGTTCCGAGAATTTGCAATAAAGTTGTTTTACCTGCACCACTTGGACCGACAATTGAAACAATTTCGCCAGCTTTTACGTTTAAATTGACACCTTTCAGTACTTCAAGCTCATCAAAGCTCTTGTGGATATTGGTTGCTTTTATCATATTAAATGAATTATTGGTCACAAAGTTAACCATAAATGCAGAAATTATATCTATAAAAAGTTATTTTTGCATCTAATTTAGTTTAATTTTCATGCGCGAATTGAATGTTTTCGGGAAAGTCGAATTTATAAGAAGCAACCGTGCCCGCCGCATCACGGTTAAAATTTTGTCTGATGGACTGCGGGTAAGTCTGCCATATCGTAGCAGCGAGACCGAAGCAACCCGTTTTATCCTGAACAATCAGAACGTGATTTTATCAAAACAGGCGCGTATCCGGACTAAGCGTATCAACACCCTCGTCACTATTGAAAAAGAAATCAGCACACGAACATTTACAATCAAAGCTAAATATACTAATCGGTCAGATGTTTTTTTTAGTCTGAAAGAAGGAGTTTTATGGATAGAAGTTCCCGAAGAAGCCAATATTAATTCTCCTCAGGTACAGAATGCATGCTGGAACGGTATCAATTACTTTCTGAAAAAAGAAGCTAAAAGAATCCTCCCCAATCAGGTAAAAGCACTTGCAGATCAATACGGGTTTAAATATTCAAGTGTTAAAATTCAATCCAGTAAAACACGCTGGGGTAGTTGCTCCAAAACGCAAAACATCAATTTGTCGTTTTACCTGATGTTATTACCTTCGCATTTAGCTGACTATGTGATTCTCCACGAACTATGTCATACCCGGGAAATGAATCACGGTGAACGTTTCTGGAAATTGATGGATGAGGTAACCGGAGGAAAAACAAAGAAATTACGGGCAGAGATGAAACGGTTTTCGATGCCTTAATATGCGGGAAACTGAGGACGGAGAGGGGAAAACAAGTTGCTAATAACGAATGGTCAAATTTGTTTGAATTATTTAGCCGGGGTATAAAAAGCAAGAAGGGCTGTCATCACGACAACCCAATCTTTTTTTGTTAACCTTAAATCTAATACTATGAAAAAATCACGATGCAAAGATAAGGCGTTTGAACTAATCCCGCAAATAATATTGTCAAAAAAAGTGTTTTATAACATAAATTTAACACTTTTCAGGGATTATTTTCAATTCAGGGGGTCAAACTAATAGTTTTTTGATGTTTGATAACACAATCAAAGTACAATATTTTTTAGTTATAGAAAGTTTCTCATTTGTTTTCTTGGCAAAACAGGATTATTAAGTTAATTTTGTGTGTCTTTGATTCTTAATGAAAATTCTAAGAAAAAACAAATAAACATTAACTTGTCGATGAATTACACCAGTCCATTTACTATCCTCAATCCAAATGAACGTTGGGCTCCTTCTCAATCGCAAATTGATGCTTTTTCAAATGCATACGAGAAGCTTTTACCTCCTTTGGTTTACAAAATCAGACTTGCAGTAACAAAATGGAGAGATGATGATTATGCCGGAGCCTCGAACACCAGTAAATCATTGCTTAATTTCTGGTTTAATTCAGAACATCTTGTTAATCAAAATTCTTTTCGATTCTTTTTTTCTCAGAGAGAAGCGATTGAAACAATTATTTACCTATATGAAGTTGCCAAAGCAAAAGATAAATATGAACTGATGCGATTTGACTCGTCAGAAAGGATTAGTTCAGGTATGTTCGACGAAACATGGATCAGGTATGTTGTGAAAATGGCTACAGGGGCAGGCAAAACGAAAGTAATGGGTCTGGTATTGGTATGGTCATACTTTCACAAATTATATGAAACAGGGAGCAATTTATCCAACAATTTTTTGGTTATTGCCCCCAACATAATCGTTTTAAACAGGTTAAGAAAAGATTTCGATGGTCTCAACATGTTTTTCGAGGAACCTTTTCTTCCGGATAATGGATTTGATGATAAAGACTGGAGGAATGATTTTCAGTTGACATTACACATTCAGGATGATTTGAAAACCATCACAAAATCAGGTAATATCTTTCTGACAAATATTCACCGTGTCTTTTTTAATGAAGAACCTGAAGAGTCGTTTGAAACAACTTTCTTAGGCGCTAAACCTAAACCGGATGCTGATACTTCACGCGGATTGGATTTAGGTAAAATTCTGCGAAGCGATAAAATTAAGGACTTAGTAATTCTCAACGACGAAGCACATCATATTCATGATAAATCATTGGCCTGGTTCCAGAGCATTGAAGATATTAGTAATAAGCTGAAACTGAAGAACGGTACAGGTATCAGCTTACAAACCGATTTTTCGGCGACTCCAAAACATAATAACGGAGCTATCTTTGTTCAGACTATTTGTGATTATCCATTGGTTGAAGCTATCAAACAAAACGTAGTTAAATCGCCGGTTTTACCGGATTCAGCTTCACGGGCTAAAATTAAAGAAAAGGAAAGCTCAGATTTTATTGAACGTTACCGAGATTATATTCACCTGGGATATTTAGAGTGGGAGCAACAATACGAGGAACTTAAAAATCTCAAAACACCGATATTGTTTGTGATGACCATGAATACAAAGGAAGCTGATCAGGCCGCTGCTTTTCTGGAAGCAAATTATCCGCTCATGAAAAACGCGGTGTTAACCATTCACACCAATAATTCAGGTGATATTAAAGAGGGTACAAGTAAAAAAGATAAAGAAGAACTAGATAAACTTCGCAAAGCTGCAGATGACATCGATAAAAATCAGTCACCCTACAAAGCGGTGGTTTCTGTTTTAATGTTGCGTGAAGGATGGGATGTTAAAAATGTTACCACCATTGTCGGATTACGACCTTTTGGCGCCGACTCCAAGATTTTACCTGAACAAACCATTGGTCGGGGCTTGAGAAAGATATTTAGTTTAGATCAACCGGAACAGTTGGTCGTGGTGGGTACACCTGCATTTTTAGAATTTGTGGAAAGCTTGAAAACGGAAGGCGTTGAGTTCCAATATAGTCCTATGGGTAAAGGATCGAAGGGTAAATCGCCGGTTATCATCGAAGTTGACAAAGATAATCCTGCAAAAGATTTAGATGCGTTGGATATTCCCATTCCACAGATGACTCCGCGCATATATCGCGAATATAAAAATCTTGATTTGATTGATGTCTCCACTTTCAACAACTACAAAATTCCTTTCAGAACATTCAACGACAATGAACTAAAAGAAATTGTATTTACCGACATTGATGGGGAATTTTCACATAAGACTGTATTCAAAAACACTGTTTCAGATTATCGGCATGTAATTGGCTTTTTCACGGCCGCCATCCTTAAAGAATCACGGCTGGTTAGCGGATTTAATATTTTGTATCCCAAGGTTGAAAGTTTTATCAAATATTGCCTGTTTGCTAAAATTGGAGGAATTCCGCTTGAAGTGTCTCTTTCTGATCCTCAAACAATCCGAAATCTTTCGGAAGCTCATCCAAAAGAAATCCTGAAAACTGCTTTCAAAAATGCCATTGATGAATTAACTGTTACCGATAAAGGTTCCGCAGAAGTTAAAAATTATATTTCGCTGAAAGCAAGTAAGCCTAAAGTAGCAGAAAATCAATCTTTTATTATTCCAAAGAAATCCGTTTTTAATAAAATTATCGGCGACAATCCTTTTGAACTGGAATTTGCAGCCTTTCTTGAAAATCAGGCCATTGATGTAATTGCCTTTGCAAAGAATACCATGGGCGATGGTGGCATTAATTTTAAAATGGAATACCAGGCTGAGAATGGCAATATCCGTGAATACTTCCCCGACTTCTTTGTTAAAACATCACCTAACACTTTTTTCATCGTGGAAACCAAAGGAAGGGAAGATTTGGATGATATCCGCAAAATTAAACGGCTTGCTGTTTGGTGTTCTGACATCAACGCCATTCAAAATGATTATATCTATACTCCGGTTTATATCAAACAGGAGAGGTGGGATAAAGTAAAAAACGACCTGAAAAGCTTTAATGATATATGTAAAATTTTTGATGTTCAATGACTAAAAAAGAATTAATAAACAAACTGAATGAGCTCCGAAAGCTTCAAACTGAAACCGAATTAGTTGAATTTAAAGAGGCTCGCAACGGTATCGATTTCAATAGACTCGGAAAGTATTTTTCTGCTTTATCCAATGAAGCCAACCTACATAGGTCTGAATGTGCCTGGTTAATTTTTGGAGTGGAAAATAAACAACATCTGATTACGGGTACTGATTACAGGATGAAACAAGCTGATTTGAATTCGCTGAAAAAGGAAATTGCCGATAAAACAAGTAACCGCATTTCTTTCATAGAAATTCATGAATTGTCGTTGCCTGAAGGAAGGGTGCTGATGTTTCAGATACCTCCGGCTCCTGACGGTATGCCTGTTGCTTTCGAAGGACATTATTATGGTCGGGATAGTGAAAGTCTTGTCCCTCTAAATCCAACAGAATATGAGCGAATTCGCTCGCAAAGAGTTACAAGCGACTGGACAGCGGCGATTGTTGAAGATGCCTGTTTAGACGACTTGGATAAGCAGGCCCTTCAAAAAGCAAGAGTTGAATTTGTTAAACGAAACCCGAAATACAAACAGGAAGAACCAACCTGGAATGATGCCAAATTTCTGGATAAGGCTAAGATTACCATCAGGGGAAAAATTACGAGAACAGCACTTATCCTGCTTGGCAAAGAGGAATCGGAACATCTGCTGGGTTCTTTTGTGAAAATCCGTTGGAATTTGAAAACGGTTGATAATCAGGATAAAGATTATGAAATATTCTCTATCCCACTGTTACTTGCCGTGGATGAGGTTTACAAAAAAATCCGCAACCTGAAATACCGCTATTTGCCCGATGGCACATTGTTCCCGGAAGAGTTTTTACGTTACGACCCTTTCACCATTCGCGAGCCACTGAATAATGCCATCGCGCATCAGGACTTTAGCAAAGGCGGTAGGGTTAACGTAGTGGAGTTTGAAGACGATCATCTTGTTTATTCTAACTGTGGCACTTTTCTGCCCCGTTCGGTGGAAGATGTAGTGCTGAAAGATGTTCCGGAAGAAGTTTATCGGAATCCTTTTCTGGTAGAAGCCATGAAAAATCTGGATATGATTGAAACACAGGGTGGTGGTATCCGTAAAATGTTTAATTTCCAGCGAAAACGCTTTTTCCCCATGCCCGACTTCGACTTTTCCGATGAGAAAGTGAGAGTGACGATTCCTGGTAAAATTTTAAACGAAGATTTTGCCCGCATCCTGATTAATAACCCAGAATTGTCGTTGGAAGATATTTTGTTGCTCGACAAAGTGCAGAAAAAACTACCCATTACCGATGAAGCTTTTCAATATCTGAAGAAAAGGAAATGGATTGAAGGCCGAAAACCCAATCCCTACCTGTCGTCTGATGTGCTCAAGCCGGTGGATAACGATGAATTGAAAGTCAGCTACATGGCCAATAAAAGTTTCGATGATGATTATTTCAAAACAATGATAACCGGGTATCTGAAAAAATTCGGACCGGTGAAACGAAACACCATCGATAATTTGATTATTCCGAAACTCTCTGCTGTGTTAACTGAACAACAAAAAAAGAATAAAGTGACCAATTATTTGAGCGCGTTACGCAGAGAAGGAGTTATCGTGTCGAAACCTGGTTATTACTGGGAATTAGTTTAAACGCTTTTTAAACGCTTTTTAAACGCTTTTTAAACGCTGCACATTATATCTGTCTGTATAACAATTATTTAAAGTAGAGCAACTGTTTTATAATTTAAATGCTTTTACTTAAATTCTAAATGCTTTTTATTGAATAGAAATTATGAACGAACAAGAAAAGAACCATCTCCTAGAACTGATAAAGTCAGGGCGAAAACTTCCGAAGGAATATATCTACAAACTTTTCGCCGACGAAGAGGATGTGTTCCTGTTCTGGAACGGACGCAAAGAGGAGGTAACCAACATAGCGCTCCCTTTTCACAGCATAGAACATATCGACGAACCCCGCAAGGAAAATAAACAGGAAGGGGATATGTTTGAAATGTTCGACATGCGCGGACGGCAACTGAAGGGCTGGACCAATAAACTGATCTGGGGCGATAACAAGCTGATTCTCTCCTCGCTTGCCAACGGACCGCTGCGCGAAGAAATCGAGAAACAGGGCGGTCTGAAATTAATCTATATCGACCCGCCTTTTGCCGTGGGTGCCGACTTCG
>Ga0265294_10000635_pt1 | contig 46999 bp, 31 predicted proteins | sample MunlanPumphouse3_FD_192504 | JGI IMG/M metagenome (GOLD analysis project Ga0265294, IMG submission 192504) | Groundwater microbial communities from a municipal landfill in Southern Ontario, Canada - Pumphouse #3 | ecosystem: Environmental > Aquatic > Deep subsurface > Groundwater | place...
TACAGGTACTCCTATTGAAACCACCGACCGAAACACACAAGCAGTTTTCGGAAACTATGTTGATATTTACGACATTCAACAGGCAGTAAACGATAAAGCAACCGTACCAATATTTTATGAAAGTCGTTTGGCAAAAGTCCATTTTGAAGAAGATGAAAAAATAACCATTGACGAACAGTTTGAAGAGCTTACCGAAGGCGAAGAATTAAGCAATCGCCAACAAATGCGGGCAAAATGGACACGATTAGAAGCCATTGTAGGCAATCCAAACCGTATTCGAAAAATTGCCGAAGATTTGGTTTATCATTTTGAACAACGTAACGCAGTTTTAGACGGTAAAGCTATGATTGTTTGTATGAGCCGTCGCATTTGCGTTGAGTTGTATGATGCAATTATCAAAATTCGTCCCTTGTGGCACTCTGACGATGACGACAAAGGAACAATAAAAGTGATAATGACAGGCAGCAGTAGCGATGCCTTGAATATGCAACTGCATATTAGAAATAAACAAAGACGAAAAGCTATTGGCGACCGTCTGAAAAATCCAGTTGACAGTTTAAAATTGGTTATCGTTCGTGATATGTGGCTTACAGGCTTTGACGCACCGTGTTTACATACCTTGTATGTTGACAAACCCATGCGTGGTCATAGTTTAATGCAAGCCATTGCAAGGGTAAACCGAGTATTTACCGAAGGTAAAGAAGGCGGTTTGGTAGTAGATTATTTAGGAATTGCACAAGAATTAAAATCGGCATTAGCCGATTACACCGCAAGCGGAGGCGAAGGTAAGCCGACCCTTGACCAAGAATTAGCCGTTGCAAAAATGTTGGAACTGCACGAAGCTATTGATTATCAATTAAGGCATTTTGATTGGCGTAAATTCTTTACACTTTCTCCAGTTGAAAAATTGAAATTTATTCCTGTAATTGTCGATTATATTTTCAGTCAGGAAAACGGCGAACAAAGTTTTACCGACAATACCAAAAATTTACTCAAAGCATTTGCTATTTCCGTTCCGCACGAAAAGGCAATGGCAATTCGTGATGATGTAGCTTTGTTTCAAGCTATAAAATCAAGGTTGGTAAAAATATCCGACCGTAACGAAAGCGGCAAAACGAATGATGAAATGGACACTGCAATCAAGCAAATCATTTCCGAAGCCATAACAGCCGATAATGTGATTGATATTTTCGATGCAGCAGGCTTGAAAAAACCAAATATTGAAATCTTAGATGAAAAGTTTTTACAAGAGTTAAAAGACTTACCACAAAAGAATTTAGCGGTTGAGTTATTAAAGAAACTGCTGAAAGAAGAAATCAAGAAAAGAACAAAAATCAATCTTGTTGAAAGCAAGAAGTTTTCCGAAATGTTGGAAGATGCAATCCAGCGTTATCATAATGGAATGATTGACACGGTCGATTTCCTGGAAAAAGTACTGATACCGTTTGCCAATCAGATGAAAGAAGCCGATAGACGAGGTGAAAAATTGGGATTAGATTATAGAGAATATGCTTTTTACACAGCATTAGAAGTGAATAATAGTGCAGTTTCAATTTTAGGAGACGAGATTTTAAAACATATTGCTCAAGAACTTTTAAAAACCGTTCGTAGTAGTACAACAATTGACTGGACTATTAAAGAAAGTGTTCAAGCAACTTTACGAAGAAACATAAGACGAATTTTGCGAAAATTTGGCTATCCACCAGATTTGCAAGAAAAAGCAGTTGAAACAGTTATAACACAGGCAAAAATGCTTGCAGAAGATTTAGTAAATGGGAAAGACAACGAATAAATATTGCCAACGCTTCACAGCCACACACATTGCCAAAGCCGCACAAACCAACGCTTAACCAAAGGCTTGCAAAAGCAATGCAATGAGCTTGTCGAATTGAGCTTCCCGCCTCTCCAAACCAAATAATCGCTTTTCAGGACGGTTATGAGATTGTCCACGACTGTCTCCGTTTATGAAACATACATTACAAACATACGATTCCTATGGGGTCGGGAGCCACCGCATTACAACATTTTCCGGACAGCAATTAATTATAAGTAAAGAAAAGCCCTTCAAACAAAAAAAGCACCTTTGTAGGTGCTTTGGAGGATATACAAATGTATTATGCTTTTTCTTCTGCGGTGTTTTCTACATTTCTGGTAGAAAGAACGGCTGCCACCACTGCATTCGGGTTTTCAACAAAAGTAATATTGTCAATGTGTAACTCATTAACTTTTATTGTATTATCAATGTCCAAACCGGAAATGTCAACAGAAATAAATTCGGGAATATTTTGCAATTCACCTTTGATTTTCAGTTTTCTGACTTTTTTAACGAGTTTACCACCGCGCAAAACGCCCGGGGAAGTTCCGGTAATACGAATAGGAATACCGATGGTGATCGGCTTGCCTTCAATGATTTCCAAGAAATCAACATGCAAAAGTTCATCTGTAATTGCGTGATATTGAGTAGCTTGCAAAGTTGCAGGAATCTCTTTGCCGTCAATATTGACAATTGCATATTTCACTTCCGGAGTATAAATCAAGTCCTTTAACTGACCTTTTTCTACAACGAATTGATACTGGTTTTCGCCACCATAAAGTACACATGGAACAAGTCCGTTGTATCTTTGTTGTTTGGCATCTCTTTTCCCTACGTTCTCTCTCGGAGAACCGCTAATAGATACTGATTTCATTTTTTTAATTGTTTTGATTAATAATTTATTTAAAAAAGTGCTTTTCTTATTTAAAACGAAGTTGTAACCCTAAATTCCCTTCTTGAGTCGGAGCCAGATAGAGTGAATATTTCTGCAAGTCAAGCAATTTGCCGGCTTTGTATATCTGATTCCACGCGACTATTGCCAAGAAAAGGGAAGCCCCCATGCAAATGCCCCCACCAATAATCCAACTATATTTGGCTGCCGGATTGTAATCGAAGAGGGTGAAGCCCAGAGTTATAGAGACTCCGCCTACTAATGCCAAGCCGGTGGAAACAAAAATTTCCGTTGCTGCTTTTCTCATATAATAACCTGCTGTATTTTGCTTCTCGAAATAATCTTGTGAAACGCTGTTCAACCCTTTGTACAAGTAGGTTTCATAAGCATTCATCGGGCGCATACAGTGGATGATATCCACTACCATATATTTAAAGATGGTAGTAATGGAAAGCCCGTTATCGATGGTTAGATAGGTATCTTCTTCGCCTAGTATTTGGCAAAATATGGTATCTATTTGTTCCCCGGCACTGTCGATTTTACAAACGACCGCATCAATACAATCTTGTGCTTTGATAAAATTCAAAAGCATAAAAGATGACAGGAAAACAAGTAAACACTTCTTTTTCATTGTTATTATTCTTCGTCTTTGCTTTCTTCTTCGTATTTCTTGATAACTTCGCTTTGAACATCAGCAGGAACGGCTTGATATTCGGCGAATCTCATTTCGTAAGAAGCTCTACCGCTGGTAATGGAGCTTAATGTGGTAGAATATTTGTTCATTTCTGCCAATGGAACTTTAGCGCGGATGATTTGGAACTCGCCATCGGAATCCATACCCATCACGATCCCTCTGCGTCCTTGGAGGTCAGTCATTACATCGCCCATTCTATCGGAAGGAACGAAAACTTCTACGTCATAAATGGGTTCCAAAATTTTCGCGCCGGCATTTTTGAAGGCTTCCCGGAAAGCGTTACGTCCTGCCAATTTGAATGCTAATTCGTTAGAATCAACGGGGTGCATTTTACCGTCATAGATATTGACAACGATGTCGCGGGCATAAGAACCGGTAAGCGGACCTTCTTCCATTTTTTCCATAATACCTTTTAGAATAGCCGGCATAAAGCGTGCGTCGATGGCACCACCTACGATACAGTTGTTGTAGATAAGTTTTCCGCCCCACGGCAAGTCGTAAGATTCTGTACCGCGAATCGGGTATTTGGATTGGTTGGGCATTCCTTCATAATAGGCTTCTACCAACATGTGAACTTCGCCGAATTGACCGGCACCACCGGATTGTTTTTTGTGGCGATACATAGATTCGGAAGATTTGGTAATGGTTTCGCGATAAGGAATTTTCGGTGCGTAGTATTCAATTTCGATTTTGTTCAATTTCTCAATCATCCATTTGATGATGTTCAAATGTTGTTCGCCCTGACCGGAGATGATGACTTGTTTTAATTCTTTGGATTGTTCTACCAAGAAAGTGAGGTCGGTTTTACGAATTTCATTCAAAATGGCACCTAATTTTTCATCGTCAGAACTATTTTTTGCTTTAACGGCGGTGCGGAATTTTGGGTCGGGATATTGCGTTTTTTCAACGATGAGATCGCCGCTTTTTACCAAGGTTTGTGAAGCACCGGTGCCTTTTAGTTTGATGGTAGCGATGATGTCGCCGGCAACGGCTTTTTCCATTTTATCTCTTTGTTTTCCGGCGAAGCAAAGAATTTGAGAGATCCTTTCTTTGGTATTGGTGTTGGTATTTAGTAAATCCATGGCTTCGGTAATTTCGCCGGCATAGATTTTCATGAATGATACTTCGCCCAAGTGTTGTTCGATGGCTGTTTTGAAAATATAAGCAACGGTAGGAGCGTTGGCATTGCAGTTAAGCTCTTCGCCGGTAGTCGTTTTCGCCGGAAGAGCTTCGCTTGGGTTCGGGCAGTTTCCTTTAATAATTTGCATTAATCTTTCCACACCTTGGTCGGTTTTGGCGGCTATGCAAACAACCGGGAAAGTTCCGCGGTTGATAACGCCCAATTTCAAACCTCTCATCATTTCTTCTTCCGACAAAGTGCCTTCTTCGAAGAATTTATCCATCAAAGTTTCGTCGTTTTCGGCAGCGGCTTCAATCAGGGCACCGTGCATCTCTTCTGCTTTTTCTTTTTCTGATGCCGGAATATCTTCCACGATCATTTTCCCACCGTTAGCGGGGAATTTCAAAAGTTTCATTTGAAGAAGGTCAATAACGGAATCAAAACCGATGCCGGCATTAACGGGGTATTGCAAAGGCAAAACGCTACTACCAAAGTAGTGTTTTAATTCGCGCAATGTTTCGTCAAAGTTTGCTTTTTCGTGGTCTAACTGATTAACGGCAAAAACGACAGGGCAGTGCATTTTCTTCGTCCAACGCCATTGGATTTCACTACCGATATCAACGCCGTTCTGGGCATTCAAAACCATCAAAGCAGCATCAGCAACGCGCAATGAACCAATTACTTCACCAACAAAGTCATCAAACCCCGGACAATCAATCATATTGATTTTTATGTCTTCAAATTCGCTGTACAAAACAGTGGATTGAATGGATTGTTGTCTTTCTAATTCAACATCGTGATAATCGGAGAGGGTGTTTTTGTCTTCTACGGTTCCACGTCTGGTGATTACGCCACCGTGAAATGCCATCGCTTCGGAAAGGGTAGTTTTACCGGTACGGGTCCCACCGATTACGGCAATATTTCTAATGTCTTTGGTCTGATAAACTTTCATTGTCGTTTAATTACGTTATTAATTGTTTGATTATTACTATTTTATTTTAAAAATTTTAGGTCGCAAAAATACAATTTTTTTTCATTCAAAATTATACCTTACAAAATTCTTTTTAAATTTGTGATGAAAACGAAAAATGAGTGTCAACGCTTGTCCTTATTGAAGTGCAGATAAGCGCATTTTATTCGATTTTTTTACGCTAAAATGAGTATGATTCAATAATTTGAACTCTATTTTTGCGGAGCAGCGATGGTAATTAAATCGATTGCCTTTTGCACGGCTTGTGCTATGGTGTCGCAGTTTTTGCCGCCGGCAGTTGCCAGGGAGGGTTGTCCGCCGCCACCACCTTCGATAAGTTTTGCGGCTTCGCGTACCACTTGTCCCGCTTGAAGTCCTTGGGAAACCAAATCATCAGACAAAGCCACAACCAATCCGGGTTTTGCGCCGGCAACCGTGCCAAAGACCACAGCCAGATTCTGCCGCTTTGTGCGTAATTGGTATGCAATTTGTTTTAAATCATCAACTTCCAATTCTTGGATTCCGGAAATCACGTTTATCTTATGAATGTTTTGTATTTCATTTTGCAATTTTTCCACCCAATTTTGCGCTCTTTCTTGACGAAAATGTTCCAATTCTTTCTTAAAAGCATCATTGTCGGCGATTAATTTTTGCACCGATTGCACGATATTAGGGGTATTGAAAAGCGTTTTCAGCTCTTCGTGAACAGTTACAATTTCGTCAAAATATTGTTCGGCATATTGACCGGTAACGGCTTCAATTCGGCGCACGCCCGCGGCGATGGCGGTTTCCGTCAATATTTTTACGCAGCCGATGGTGCCGGTGGTGGGGGTGTGGGTTCCGCCGCAAAGCTCAATGGATTTGCCAAATTGGATAACCCGTACTTTGTTACCGTATTTTTCGCCAAACAGTGCCATGGCACCCATTGCTTTCCCCTCTTCAATCGGAATGTCGCGGTGCTCTTGCAAAGGAATGTTTTGACGTACCAAATCATTCACTATTTGCTCAGTTTTTTGCAATTCTTCGGGGCTCATTTTTGTAAAATGAGAAAAGTCGAAACGCAATCTGTCGTGAGCGACCAAGGAGCCTTTTTGTTCCACGTGCGTGCCCAAAACCTGACGTAAAGCGGAATGAATCAAGTGAGTAGCAGAGTGGTTGTTCTGTGTGCTAATTCTCTTTTCGACATCAACCACAGCCGTAAAAGTTGCGTTCAAATTCTCCGGCAAAACGGTCGATAAGTGAATGGGCAGATTGTTCTCTTTAATGGTGTTTTCGATGGCAACTTTCTCGTTGATATTTTGAATACAACCACTGTCGCCCAACTGTCCGCCGGATTCGGCATAAAATGGTGTTTTGTCAAAAACAAGTTGGTAGAAAGTCTTTCCTTTTGTTTTTATTTTTCTGTATTTCAATATTTTACATTCACAAGTAAGCGTGTCGTAGCCCACAAATTGCGTAGATTGTCCGGTAGTGGTCAATTCTATCCAATCGTCGGTTTCCACGGCGGCTGCCGCTTTGGAGCGTTGTTTTTGTTCGGCAAGACCTTTTTGGAATCCTTCCATATCCACTGTTAAGTTCTTTTCGCTTGCCACGAGTTGGGTCAGGTCGATTGGAAAACCGTAAGTATCAAATAGTTCAAAAGCAAAATCGCCGGCTATCACGGTAGAACCATTCAATTTGGAGCAGTAATTCTCAAATTTGATGATACCGGATTCCAATGTTTTGAGGAATGAGGCTTCTTCTTCTAAAATTACCTTTTCTACGAGGGTTTGTTGTGATTTCAGTTCGGGGAATTGTTGTCCCATCTGTTGCACTAAGTCATTCACTAACAAGTTGATAAAAGGTTTATCAAATTGGAGGAAGGTATAGCCGTAGCGGATAGCGCGGCGCAAGATTCGGCGGATAACGTAGCCGGCACCGGTATTGGAGGGCAATTGTCCGTCGGCGATGGCAAAGCTTACGGCGCGCAGGTGGTCGGCGATTACGCGCAAAGCGATGTCAGTTTGTTCCGTTTCGCCATATTTTTTATCCGAAAGAAGGGCTAATTTTTGGATAAGTGGTTGGAAGATGTCGGTATCGTAATTGGAGGTTTTTCCCTGTATAGCGCGCACCAATCGTTCAAATCCCATGCCGGTATCCACGTGTTTTTGCGCCAGCGGAACCAATTCGCCGGATGCCATACGGTTAAATTGGATAAACACAAGATTCCATATTTCAATCACTTGCGGGTCATCTTGATTAATTAAATCAACGGCGGCGACTTTTTGTCTTTCGGCATCGCTTCGGAGGTCGATATGGATTTCGGAGCAGGGACCGCAGGGACCGGTTTCGCCCATTTCCCAAAAGTTGTCTTTTTTGATTCCATATAGGATTTTATTTTCAGGCAGGTAATTCAACCAGATGCGTTTTGCCTCTTCGTCTGCCTCTATATGGTCGTCCTTATCTCCAACAAAGACAGTAACATAAAGGCGTTCTTTGTCCAATTTGGCGACGTTGGTCAGGAAATCCCATGCGTATTCGATGGCTTTTTCCTTAAAATAGTTGCCAAAAGACCAATTTCCAAGCATCTCGAACATCGTATGGTGGTAAGTATCTCTTCCAACTTCCTCTAAATCATTATGTTTGCCGGATACGCGCAAGCATTTTTGAGAATCGGCAGCGCGTTCAAAAGTGGGGTTCGTGTTTCCCAAAAAGATGTCCTTAAATTGGTTCATGCCCGCATTGGTAAACATCAAAGTCGGGTCATTTTTGATAACCATGGGTGCCGATGGAACAATTGTATGATTTTTGGATTCAAAATATTCTAAAAAAGCTTTGCGTATTTCGTTACTATTCATTGACTTATGTTTGTTTTATGTGTAATATCAAATTAGCGGCAAAAATACAAAGCTTTTTCGACATGTAGAATAATTTGAACGATGTGTCTCTATTTTTTTTGATGTCCGTTCAATGTGAGGAATAAAATCATAATAAGCAATAGCAATTACATACATTCTCAATTAAAAGAATTGAAAACAATTTATTTACAGTAAAAATGAAAAACGAAAAATATCTTTTGGGTTATAAATCTATCGGTATTCCCGATGTGTCAGGGAGATATGGATTAGTTGTTGACGATAACAAAGGACTTCCCAAGCGATAACACTCCCACTGTCAATGATTTTGAATAATTCATTAAATTGTTAATTACAAATTTTCGGGGAGAGGTTCTTTTCGTGCTTTTCTTTCTTTTAAAAATAGTATCTGTATTTTCCATAGGCATTATATTAATTGATAATACAAGATTTAAACGCAAGTTTCTTATAAATATTATGTACACCATAAATAAAAACGGGACAACCTTCAAGTTTATTGAAATATAGAAGAATGTGTTGCATATCAATGTGTTTGCAAAGGTATTTTGCGTGTTGTTTTTATGAAAATGAGGGCTTGTTTCATGGCTGTTTTTACGGTTAAAAAAGATGAATGATTTGTTCTGTAAATAGTGCGAGGTGGTTTGTTTAAAAGTAAGCATAAAAAATGAAACATATTATGCGAAAATGCAAAGTATTCCATAAAAAAGATTAAATTTGCCGCTGAAAATATAACAAACGGAATTAGTATATATATCTATTAATCAATAATATAAAAAGAAATAATGTATAAAATCAATCAACATCCCATTTTAGATATTCCTCAAACCGAAGAAGTCTTTTTTGAATTTAACGGAAAAAAAATCAAGGGGTACAAAGGCTATACAATTGCTGCCGCGTTGCATCAGGCCGGTTATCCGATTCATAGTCACAGTATTGATGGCAGAGAACGGAGTTTGGAGTGTGGAATCGGCAAGTGTGGTGCGTGCGAAATGTTGGTAGATGGGGTAATCAGACGAATTTGCATTACGCCGGTTGACGGGGTGAAGAAGATACAAGAAATTCCGCAGAATATTTTTCCGGCTTTGGACAAAAAGAAAGCCGAAGATGCTCCCAAAATATACAAAACACAAGTCGTGATTATTGGAGCTGGACCTGCTGGCTTGGCTTGTCGGGAATTACTCAATCAAATGGGAATTGCGAATATGGTAGTGGACAATAATGCGCGAATTGGTGGGCAATTTAATATGCAGACTCACCAATTTTTCTTTTTTGAAAAAGAAAAAATCTATGGCGGAATGCGTGGTTTTGATATTGCCAAAACGCTCGCCGGCGAAGACCATTCAGGTATTTTTCTCAATTCTACCGTTTGGGATTTGTTGGAAGGGAAACGAGTAGCCATCAAGAATCTCAAAGATGGGAATATTTTTTATATTGATGCTGAACATCTTGTAGTTGCTACAGGAGCGGTGCCGTTTATGCCTGTTTTTGAAAATGATGATGTGCCGGGAGTTTATACGGCTGCCGTTGTTCAAAAAATGATGAATGTGGAACATACCCTCCTCGGAAAGCGAATTTTGTCTGTCGGAGCCGGAAATATCGGATACCTGACATCTTATCAGGCAATGCAGGCAGGTGCAAAAGTGGTGGCAATCATTGAAGCGCAAGACCACGAGGGCGGTTTCCCGGTACAAGCCAATCGAGTGCGTCGCTTGGGAATCCCAATTTATCCTTCTCACATCTTGTTGAGAGCCATTCCTAATGCCGACAGAACCGGTGTCGTTGGTGCAGTTATCGCCGAATGCAAAAATTTTAAAGCCATTCCCGGAACGGAAAAAGTAATTGACAATATTGATGTTATAAATATTTGTACGGGATTAATCTCCGACAATCAAATATTAGAAAAAGGCAAACATGTTTTCGGACTGCAGGTTCACGGAGCCGGCGATTCTGTCAGAGTGGGCGAAGGAACGTGCGCTGTTTTGCGTGGGAAACAAGTGGCAATGGAAATCGCCATGGAACTCGGCAAACGCGTTAATTATGACAACTATTTGGCGATTTCAAAAGAGTATATTGATTCTCAACAACATCCGGTTCGTCTTTTAGAAAAACCCAACAAACCGAACGTTGCCAGAATGCAGGAAAAAGGATTCGTCGTGGCGGATTGTCTCTACGGATTTGCATGTAACCCCTGCTCATTCTCTTGTCCGCAAGGTGCCATTACCAAGTCCTCTACTTCAAGCGTGCCGATTATTGATTATGAAAAATGTATTGGCTGTATGGAATGCGTTTCGCATTGCCCGGGATTAGCGATATTTGGCTATAATTTGCCCAAAAAATGGCTCTTTTTACCCATTGAATACGCTGTTAATGAAAACGAAGAAGTGTATTTGATAAACGATAAAGGCGAAAAAATGGGCGAAGGTATCATTGAAAAAGTAATGATAAAACCCAATAAGACAAACGTAGCGCGCGTTAAATCGTTGACATTAAGCGGTGAAAAACTGACCGAGGTAACCGGATTCATCGTGAAGGCAAATTATCCTGAACCTCTTGAATTGAAACCAATTCAAGGGAAAGAGGAAGCTCCTGCCTACGTTTGCCATTGTGAAGATGTGAAAATTGAAAAGTTGTTGTCCGTAATCGGTTCGCGGAAAGTAATTTCAGTTGATGAGTTAAAACACATTACCCGTTTGGGAATGGGTACGTGCCGAGGAAAACGTTGTATTCCCCGCGCCAAACAACTCCTTCGTGGCTATGGTATTGAAGTGGTCGGAGATGCCACCCCCCGCGGTCCTTTATCGAATCAAATTACGGTTAATGAGTTACAACCATCGGATAAGAAACCACAATTTATTACGGATGTTCGCAGGGCAACCCAAAAGATAGAATGTGACGTTTTGGTTGCCGGAGGCGGAATTACCGGAAGCGGCTTATTCAGATATTTCTCCGAAAATGGGAAAAAAGCGGTATTAGTCAATGCCGAGCGCGGCTCGTCGTGGCGTAACATAGGCGGAGGTCGTCCGGCGTTTTCCGTTCCAGAAATTTCCGATATTGCCAATCATAATCAAGAAATTTTTAAATCTATACAAAAAGTTACAAACGTCAATTACAAACCTATCCATTATGTGGGATTTGCGCACGATCAAGCAACGTATGACGCTTTAGCTGCCTCATTAGCGTGGTCGGACGGCTATATGGTCGATAAAAAAGATTTTCAAAAAGAAATTTCTCCTTACTTTAATCCCAATTTATCAACGTATAGTGCCGCGTTGATTACAAAAAATTGTTGGCAGGCAACCCCCGGATTAGTCATTGATTATATTCGTCATTTAGCTTGCGAAAAAGGCGGGATATTATTGGAAGATTGCCGTTTATTGGAAGTCCAACGCACCGATAAAGGGTTTATGGCATTGGTTTTCACACATGAAAAAGAGTATGTGGAATACCATTGCGAACATTTTGTGAATGCCTTAGGTTCCAATGCAGCCGTTTTTGCTAAACAACTTGGAATAGAAACAGGCTTATATCCTGTTAAACACCAAGCATTTATCACCGGTCGTTTGCCGTTAATGGGTAAAGATGGCGATTCATTGGATATGCTGATTGACAGACGACATTACAAGGGATTCTCTGCAGTTTATGGACAGCAGTTTGCTGAAACGGGACAGATTATTGGCTGTGCGTCCCCTGCCACGGACCCCGCTGAAGCCGGCAAGAGCCTGAAATTCAACACAAAAGAATTTTTGGAAATATCTGCAGAAGTCTTCCGCGAATGGATTCCACAGCTGGGTGCTGTCAGCTTCCAAGCTTTCTGGACAGGCTACTATGTAGAACCCCGCTATATCGTAGATCCCGAAAATGGTTTATTGGTTGGTATGCGCGGACACGGCTTTATGTTAGGTCAATATTTAGCTAAAATATACGTTGATAAGTATTTAGGGAAAGAGACACCTGCTTATATGAGCCGCTTGGCATTAACCGGTGACGGATTGAGTGAAAATGCTTTCAAATAGAAGTTCTGATTTTTTTAGATAATTGATGAAATGGCAGACTTGCACTTTTTAGATGAGATTTTCCGATATAAGTCGGTTTCTGTTGTGGGAATGGAAAAAAACACAGGGAAAACCGAGTGTTTACGATTTCTCATTAATTATTGCGCATCCACCCATCATGCCGTAGGCATTACTTCCATCGGTCTTGATGGAGAAACGTGCGACCAAGTTACGGGAACGGGAAAACCGGAAATTTTTTTATCCGAAGGAGATGTTTTTGTAACCTCCGAAAAGCACTATCGCGAAAGGAAGTTGGTGTCGGAAATTTTGGATATTTCGCGCCAAAATACGGCATTAGGACGTTTAGTGACCGCCCGCGTTGTCAACGCAGGCAAGGTCATTCTATCCGGTCCGACTAATACGGCTTGGCTCCGCGAGATACTCGAAAAAATGGGAAGCTATTCCATTACCACCACTTTTGTAGACGGGGCTTTATCACGCAAGAGCTTAGGCTCACCGGCAATAACGGAAAGCATGATTTTGACAACCGGCGCAGCTCTCTCCCCCAACATCAACGAGTTAGTCCGCAAAACAAAATTTGTCTATTCGCTCATTCAACTTGACCGATTTGAAGGACGTGCTTCTAACATACTTTTGGAAAAAGAATCAGGGCTTTATGCTATTGATAATGAACAAAATGTCGTGGACATTCAAATCCCTTCAGCCCTGCTTATTGAACAAAACAAACAGAAACTGTTGCAATATGGAAATACCATTTTTGTTGGCGGTATTGTTGGCGACCGATTGTTAAACCTTTTACGGTTACAGCAGACAATAGCCGAAACCGTTGTTGTTGTAAAAGATTTTACGAAGATTTTTGTTTCTCCGCAGTGCCTCAATGCCTATCTTGCCAAAGGCGGAAAATTGCAGGTCTTGCTTCGTCCCAAATTATTATGTGTATGCGTCAATCCCTTTTCACCTTCCGGCTATTTAATGGATTCTGCACAATTATGTCGGACGCTATCCGCCGAGTTGAAAGTGAGTGTTTATGACATTAAAAAAGCGGCGGTCAACTAAACTTTTTTTACTATCATTTGTTTGTTTCCTATGTTTGCAGTAAAGGGAAAAATGAGGTCGTACATGGAAGAATTCAAGAGGAGTAGGGTCAAAAACCCAACTATCTTCTTGACTTTTACGGGTTTATTGGTAATCTTCACGTTGATGATTAATTTTATGTGGAGCGAAGCTGATGTTTCCCAATCTATGACGAAAAGCACCATCGTATTGTTTCTTTACCTGCTGAACTTTTTATTTATTAATGCTACTGCGCTAAAATTTATTTCGTTAATTCCCCAAGTTCGCCGGAATCCGGTATTGGTTTTGTTGGGAATTATTTTGTTTTTTTTGGTTGTTCGCGGAGTTTCTATCCAATACCATATTCCGAAACTTCTTTATGCAACTATGTTCTTCTCACCTTCTTATGCTACCGTTGATCTTCATGGAAATACCTTAGGAGAATTGTTTGCGGATATTTCGCTGATCATTTTCTTATCCACGATAAGTCTTAAGTATTTTACCTTTCCGCGGCGACGCTTCAAAGTGTTCAAATGCCGTTATCTGAACGGCACTATTCTTTTCCTTTATTATTCCTTTTTGCTCTGCTCTTTCTATCTTATTACATACGTTATCGGAAGTATTGTTCTCAATGGGAATTTTGCCATCAATCCGGATAAATTACTTTTCTTTGACGGGTTCAGCTTTTTGCTGATATTCATGTTCTTTGCTTTATTCTACTGCTTTTCGTTGTTGATGCACAAAGCAACCCGCATCTTGTTCTTCTTCTTTAAGAAAAAACTTATTTGGATGGCGATATTTGCCGCTTCGTCTTTATTGATTGTCGGGCTTCTTTCATTCTTGTTCTTCCCACGCGTATTCGGGTTGCCTTCTTGGTTAATTATTTGCTTCTTAGCTGTTTATATCACTTTTTTAATAACTGCTGTCATTTATAACAAAAATAGTTTTCAATTTATTTCTGTTATTTCCAATTTAATTCTGTTCTCTATTATTACCTCCATCATTTTATCTTTTTATATTGATAAGAAAGAGGCATACAACCGCAAAGAGTTTGTTTCAAGATTAATTTTCGATAAAGAATCTTTCAATCAAGGAGATAGTACTAGCCGCTCTCTCGTCAATGAATCATATAACGATATTTATTCAGCGAGCAATCCTCCCACTTTTGGGTGGATATGTAAATCCAAAAAATACATCAACCGAGCTTATATTAATAACTACGCCAAGCAAACGACTTTCTATTCATTTGCTTATTTTGTTAATAATCACTTGCTTGACCAATATGGGCATTATGATTACAAGTTGAATGCCAAAGATTATCTTAGACAAAAGGCTATTCAAAATCCCGATTTAGACTATGTCGTTATCCGCGATTATCAGCACTACATTTATCCTATCAGTGATAATGAAGTCATTATTATCAGTCAAAAAGAAGATTCAAAATTTCGTGTGGTCTCTGCTTTTTCTTTTTTCTTCATTATTTATACTTTTTATTATTTTATTATCTTCCTGCTCAGTCGCGTATTCATTAAGATGAAACACCGCACTTATTCGTTGTACAATCGTTTGTTGTGGACTTCTCTTGCCGTATTATTATTTATCAGTTTAATTGTATGCCTTTTGTCCCTTCATTATTATTTTAAGCGTGCCGATGATGACAGGCGAGAGCATGTGATGGACAAGATGGCGGCGATGCAGCTATCCTTTATCAAGCATGCAGGTACTTTTGAAGATATTATGCTGGATACCAACAACCTTGCTTCGGTGGATGATGCCATTGAGCATTTAGCGAATACTTTTTTGGTTCATGTTAATGTTTATGACAGCTTAGGGAACATTCTTTTTTATTCGGATAAAACGACGCCCAAGTCACATGACCCACTTCCGGCTCCTATTCTGGCGCATTTCAAACAAGACTATTCTTACTATTTTTCGGAAACTTATGATAATAATCTTTCTGTTTTTAGCATTTATAAAACGCTGACTGATAGACGTGGGCGTATTATTGGATATATTGATATCAACGATGTAAAAAATCGTTATGCGCATGAAATCTATATGTCTTCATTGATTTCTAAATATTTGCGATTATACTCCATCATTATTTTCTTGTCAATTTTTGCTTCATGGCTGATTTATTATTTCGTTTCCAAACCGATGGGTTATATTCGGGTTGCTTTGTCAAACAAAGGGAAACGCAACAATCCGATTAACTTGAAATGGAGTGAAAACGATGCGATCGGGAAGCTAATTCGTGAGCATAATCGAATGGTAGATGAGTTGAGAATTAATGCCGAGTTGCTTGCCAAGTCGGAACGTGAAACCGCGTGGCGCGAAATGGCACAGGAAGTCGCCCATGAGATTAAGAATCCGCTTACCCCGATGAAGCTCAAAATGCAAATGTTGGAACGCGCTTGGCGAGATCAACGCGATGACTTCGATACTCGAATAAAAAATGTCTGCCAACTGATACTCGATCAAATTGACGTACTGAGCGAGGTGGCAGATACCTTTTCGGAATTTGCAGTCACGCAGCAAAGCTTAAACACGATGGAGAATCTTCGTGATATTCTTCAAGAGGAAGAAAAAAGAATTCAGAATAACTTGAATACACAATTCATCTTCGATTACGATAAAAGTAAAGATTATCACGCATCGGTGGATAAGAAATTATTCAAACTCATGTTATTCTATTTGATTAAAAATGCTGAACATAATCGACGCGAAGATGGAAAATTGAACGTAAACATCAAACTGCAACATGATACCAATGATAAATTCTGGTTGCTTACTTTTGCATCAAACGACCGCGGTTTAGATGATGCTGATATTTCAACCGTCTTCAGTGTCAAGTTCTCTGAAGGAAACTGCGGTCATAGTTTATGCCTGCCTATCGTTAAAAATATTGTGGTTGGCTTATGCGGCGAAATAGAATTCACCACCGAAAAAGACAAAGGTACTGAATTTCGTATTCGCATACCCAAATTATAAATCATGACCTCTCCTCCTGTTTTTAAAGAAATTACCATTGATGATGTTGATTTTTTAAGAAAAAATATTATTAATCAGCACTTTAATTGTGATTGGGCGATTGCTAACATTTTTTGTTGGCAGGATTTTTATCACGTGGAATGGTGCTTTTTGTTAGATCACATCATCATTCGTCTTCATGTTCATGGCAGTAATGCCATCGGATATATGCTTCACCCCGTTGCAGATACACCGCAGTTGACGCTCATTATCGACTTGCTGACGCAAGATGCCGCTGCCTATGGACAGCCCTTGCGACTGTTGAGCCTCTCCAAAGATGAATGTAATATGATCAACCATTGCGCTCGCGATCCCTTTTTCTTCGATAATAATCGCGACTATGAAGATTATATTTATCTAAGTGAAAATCTAAAAACATTAAGAGGTTCCCAATATGCTGCTAAAAGAAATCACGTCAATCAGTTCTCTTCACATTATTCATATTCTTATCAACCATTAAGACCTAATCAATTAGATGAGTGCTTGCGTTTAGAAAAAATGTGGCTTACCAAGCACTTTGCTCATGAAACTAAAATGACGGCAGAACAAAAAGCCATTCAGTATGCTTTTCAACACTTTGACGAACTTAACCTGATCGGTGGGTCTTTATATGTAGGGGATCAGCTAATTGCTTTTACTTATGGGTCAGAAATAAATGAACAGACTTTTGGCGTCCATATTGAAAAAGCCGATACTGAGTATAAAGGAGTTTACTCTGTTATTAATCATTTATTTGTCAATCATTTACCTGAAAAATATGTTTATATCAACCGCGAGGATGACATGGGATTGGAAGGATTGAGAAAATCAAAATTGTCGTATTATCCTTATCTAATGGAACCCAAATACACTGCGTTGAAAAGCGATGCAATGATGCACGCTATCATTAACATTTGGACGCAATGTTTTGAAGATGAGTCCGATTATGTTACTACTTTCTTGGTTCGTTACTATATTCCTGAAATTGCAATTTTGCGGAAAGTAAACCACATATTTGCGGCTATGATGTTTATGATTCCGTTTGACAGCGAATTAGGCAAAGTTTTCTATATTTTTGGGGTTGCCACTTTGCCGGATTTTCGCCACCAAGGATTGGCTACGTCCATGCTCAATGAAGCGATCTTGCGCTGTAAAGAGCAAAATGTCAATTACCTGTTCCTCATCCCGGGAAATGAATCACTAAAGACTTTTTATGCAAATTTCGGTTTTGAAGATGTCAATCTTCCCGTTGAATTTATGGTTGATTTTGATTTTGGAACGGGGAATCCGGAAAAGAATAAAGCAATGATTTTGCGGTTAAAAGATTCCAGCATCCCTTTGCCGGACACCCTACATTGCAAGCTCTTTTAAGTTGATAAAGTATTACAATCTTATATTATTTGACAATACTTCCCTCTTTGACCGGCTTCTGCGGTTGCAGTAAACTGAGTTCCCCATTGGCATTTTCTGCCATTAGCACCATGCCGTGGGAAGCCACTCCTTTGATCTCCTTGGGCGCCAAGTTGATGAGCATCAACACTTGTTGTCCGACTAATTTTTCGGGTTCATAATATTCTGCAATACCCGAAATAATTTCGCGTACATCCACCCCTGTATTGACTTTCAGTTTGAGCAACTTTTTGGTTTTGGCAACTTTTTCGGCTTCCAAAACAGTGACCACGCGCAAATCCGTTTTTTGAAAATCTTCAAATGAGATTTCCTCTTTGGCCGGTTCGGCGACTTTTTCCATCATTTGATTATCTTCCTTGGTACGGTGCAATTTCTCAATTTGGGCATTCACTTGCGCGTCTTCGATTTTTTCAAACAACAATTCCGGTTCATTGACTTTATCGCCGGCTTTTAACAAATCGATTCTGCCGCCATCTTGCCAATGATGAGTGTCAATATTCAAAATTTTCTGCAATTTTTCCGAAGTAAAGGGCAAAAACGGTTCGCATAAGACGGATAAACATGCACAAATTTGCAATGAAAGGTGCAAAATAGTTTTGACAGCTTCCGGATTTTCCTTTTGTTTTTTCCACGGTTCGGTTTCTGTCAGGTATTTATTGCCCAACCGTGCCAAATTCATCAACTCGGCTTGTGCTTCACGAAAACGATATTTCTCAATAGAGTCGCCGATGATGCGCGGAAATTCGGAAATCTTGCGAATGGCTTCTTTTTCCAAGTCGGATAAATTTCCCATTTCGGGAATGATTCCGTTATAATATTTATGGGTCAGCACGACGGTACGATTGACAAAATTTCCAAAAATTGCCAATAATTCGTTATTGTTTTTGGCTTGAAAATCGCTCCATGTAAAATCTGCATCTTTCGTTTCCGGAGCAATAGAGGTGAGCGTATAACGAAGGGTATCTTGTTTATTATTAAATTCTTGTAAATATTCGTGCAACCAAACTGCCCAATTCCGGGATGTTGAGATTTTGTCGCCTTCCAAGTTTAGGAACTCGTTGGCGGGCACATTTTCGGGTAAGATGTAAGACCCTTCTGCTTTGAGCATGACAGGAAAGATAATGCAGTGGAAAACGATATTGTCTTTTCCGATAAAGTGAACTAATTGACTATCATCGGATTTCCACCATTTTTCCCAATCTTGTTGATGTTCTTTTGCCCACTCCTTGGTAGCGGAGATGTAGCCGATGGGGGCATCAAACCAGACGTACAGTACTTTGCCGGCGGCATCTTTCAGTGGCACTTGCACGCCCCAGCTGAGGTCGCGGGTGACGGCGCGTGGGTGCAATCCTTGTTCTATCCACGATTTACACTGTCCATACACATTGATTTTCCAATCGTCTTTATGTCCTTTCAAAATCCACTCTTTGAGCCAATCTTCATATTCATTCAGAGGGAGATACCAATGTTTGGTCTCTTTTTGAACGGGGGCATTACCGCTTAAGGTGGATTTCGGATTAATCAAATCGGTTGCATTTAAAGAGGCACCGCAAGCTTCGCATTGGTCGCCGTAGGCTTTTTCGTGATGGCAATGCGGGCATTCACCGGTAATGTATCGGTCTGCCAGAAACTGTCCGGCTTCTTCGTCATAGTATTGTAAACTCGTCTTTTCCAATAACTTACCGGCTTCGTATAATTCAGTAAAGAAGTGGGCGGCAGTTTCGTGGTGGGTAGAATTGGAGGTGCGGGAGTAGATGTCAAAGGAGATACCCAAGGATTGGAAGGAGTCTTTGATTATTTGATGATAGCGGTCAACAATGGCTTGAGGGGTCGTATGTTCTTTACGCGCTTTGATGGTAATTGGCACGCCATGTTCATCGGAACCACCGATAAACAGCACCTCTTTTTGGTTATCACGAAGGTAACGCGCGTAAATGTCGGCAGGAATATAAACGCCGGCTAAGTGACCGATATGAACCGGACCGTTAGCATAAGGCAATGCAGATGTGATGGTATAGCGGGCTGTTTTATTCTCTTCCATTGTTTTGTTTATAAATGACTTACAATTAGTATAAGAAACTTAACAAGACACCTGCCGCGATGGCGCTACCAATGACTCCAGCAACATTCGGACCCATGGCGTGCATCAGCAGGTAGTTCGTTTTATCGGCTTTCATACCTTCAATGTGGGAGACTCGTGCACTGTCGGGAACGGCAGAAACACCCGAATTTCCAATGAGCGGGTTGATTTTGTTCCCCGGTTTTAAGAAAAGGTTGAAAAATTTTACAAAAGAAACTCCTGCGGCGGTCGCAAATATGAATGAAATCGCGCCTAAAACGAAAATCAATACGGAATCCAATTTCAGGAAAGTGGTTGCTTGTGTGGAAGCTCCTACGGTAATACCGATAAGAATGGTAACAATGTCGATGAGCGGACCGCTGGCAGTATTTGCTAAACGTTTAGTAACACCGCTTTCTTTCAACAAGTTACCAAAGAAAAGCATACCTAACAGTGGAAGTCCGGTAGGAACGAGGAATGCGGTCAGCAGAATACACATAATCGGGAACAATACTTTTTCGCGGTGAGAAACCACACGTGGGGGACGCATTCTGATAAGACGTTCTTTCTTTGAGGTCAGAAGCTTCATGATAGGTGGTTGAATAACAGGCACTAACGCCATATAAGAGTAGGCTGAAATGGCGATGGCACCCATCATGCTGGGAGCTAATTTTGATGAGATGAAGATCGCGGTCGGACCGTCAGCACCGCCAATGATTCCGATGGCACCGGCTTCCATTGGGGAAAACCCGATTGCCAAAGCAATGATGTATGCCGCAAAAATACCGAACTGCGCAGAGGCACCTATTAATATTAATTTAGGGTTGGAAATCAGTGCTGAGAAATCAGTCATGGCTCCGATACCTAAAAATATCAAAGGTGGGTAAAGTCCTTTTAAAACGCCGAAATAGAGGTAGTTAAGAACAGAACCCGATTCATAAACGCCTACTTGCAAACCGTCTGTAAACGGGATATTCCCCAAAATAATACCAAAGCCAATGGGAATCAGCAATAGGGGTTCATATTCTTTAATGATGGCAAGAGCGATAAAGATCGCGCCAATGCAAATCATAATGAGGTGTCCCAACTCTGCATTGGCAAACCCCGTGTAACTCAAAAACTGTCTGAGACCTTCCATAAACCCGTTTTCCGCATTTAACTGAAACAGACCCGATAGTAGAAAACTATTCATAATTATTTGTTTATAAGTAAATTAATAAAAATCTATCGTTGTTATTCATTTGGATTTTCGCACAGTTCGACTAAAACGCCGCCGGTACTTTTCGGGTGAAGGAAGCCAATAAGCAAACCTTCTGCGCCGTTGCGCGGGGTTTTATCAATCAAACGAACTTCCTTTTCTCCCATTTCAGTCAAGGCAGCTCCGACTTTATCAACACTAAAAGCAATGTGATGCACGCCCTCACCTTTTTTTTCAATAAAGGCGGCAATAGGGCTATCATCGGAAGTGGCTTCCAACAGTTCTATTTTGGTTTGTCCCACTTTAAAAAAGGCAGTCTTTACCTTTTGTTCTGCAACTTCTTCGGTCGCATAACATTTTAAACCCAATGTCTGTTCATAATAAGGAATTGCCGCTTCCAAGCTCTTCACTGCGATTCCAATGTGCTCTATATGTGATATTTCCATAGGTGAATTTTTTTTTCTTTAAGACTGCAAAGATAGTATTTTTTTCATTCGATACCGATCTGTTCGATAAATAATTTCATTTAATGGATGCCTTTTTTGCATTTCCCGTTATTGAATAAATTTGGGCTATAAAGTAAACTGTTTGTTTTCGTAATGAACTTTTTAAATATTATAAAAGAGAATAGTGCTCTTCGGTAAATTGATTAAATACGGTTTCATCAACATAACGAAGTCTCTTACACTACTATGTTTGATTTTTTCAACTTATCTTTATCTTGCCAAAAAACTGATTTAGCCAATGAGCGCAACAGGCAAATTTGTTTGCTTATGCCGAACTGCAAGGAAGAAATTTCGATTAAAATTTGCAAAAGAAACGCGCTTTGCGAAAGCGCGGCATTTGTGGCTTCGATCAGACATATTGCTTCTTTCGGACAAGCCACCCACCTTGGCAATAGTGATGGCTTTTATTCACAGGACAGCAATAAAGCGATAATTATTAATTTAACTATTTATTAATTATAGGTATCATTGTAGCAGAGTAATGAGAAATGGACAATAAAATTGAACAGATGGTTGCTTATTCTTTCGTCGTTTCCCACAAAAGTTTCACGGCGCGAATTTGATTGTAGGTCAGATTCCCTTCCATGGCGCTGAAGATAGCACCGGTAGTTTCGCCCAAGTCTAATAATTTGATAACTAATTCAGCTTGTTCGTCATCAATAAAAAAACTGCGGGCGACCTCGCCCGTGGCGATAAATTTTAATAAATGTCCCTCTACGGTTGCTTGTGCCAATTTTCGTGTTTCCATCATTTCTTCCACACTCATTCCCTTACGATACAATTCTAATGTCAGATTGGGTGATGGAATTTTGCCGATGCTGTTTTTCCTTACGTTAGGGTAATCATCGGGCATTTTGTCGGCATCTTCCTGCATGAAAGGATCTTGGAATTTGATGGTGAAACGCGGAATTTTGAAATTGTCTTTTAATTGGTGATATTTTTCAATGGAGAAATCATTTTTAATGCCGGCAATCAAGTGCTTTTTCAGGGATAGTTCCGTAAAAACCATTTTCAAGGTTTCTTTGTATTCCTTGGCAACTTCCGAATTGTAAATCTCTGCCGGCGAATGAGTTGAAGTGATGATGATCTCTTTGAGTTGTGTAACAAAATAATCGGATGCAGCGCCAATCCGTTCTTCAATTTTAACGGGATTATGTTGTTGCGATAAATATTGGAGTTGAATGATGAACTTGTCTGCCACCGATTTTAAATCTTGCACTGATTGATGCAGTTTTTCAATGTGGTTTTTGCCTTCTTCGTTGATACTTTTGCTGTTTTTTTTAGCCAAAGAGAGGAAGCTATTGAGTAAACCTATCGCAAATTTGAAGTCGAAAACGGATTCCAAGAGATGTTCGGTATATTTGAGTTTGGCGGAGTTTAGTTTTTGGGTTAGTGTGTCGGTTGGTAATTTATTTTCGGCATATTTAACCACACATTTATTTATTTCAAGGCTTTCGCGATAGATTGGCGAGGTCAGGGCGATGCCTTCCAAACTTCTGCAACGGCTGAGGGCTACATATACCTGACCGGACGAAAAGGCGGATTCTGCGTCAATTATTGCTTTATCGAAAGTGAGACCCTGACTTTTATGAATAGTGATAGCCCATGCTAATCGGAGCGGAAATTGAGTAAAAGATCCCAGCTCTTCTTCCTCAATTTGTCCGTTGGTCTTATTGACGGTATATCTGATATTTCTCCATACTTCGAGGGAAACTAATATTTCATCAACATCTTCGCAGGCAACGTGGATGCCTAATTCGTCAATTTCGGTTATGACACCGATTTTCCCGTTGAAATATAGTCGCGGATAGTTATTGTCATTGGCAATAAACATCACTTTTGCACCCACTTTTAATTCCAAAACAGCATCATTCGGATAATTTCGTTCCGGAAAATCACCTTTTATGGTAGCTTTAAACTGATGAATTTTGCCCGAGATTTTGCTCATTTCCTCGCTGTTGATGCTATTAGCTTTTGCATTATGCGTGGTTAGTACGATATAATCTTCATGGTCTTCCAATTTAAAATCAGGCTGGTATCTGCTTTTTAGCAGGTTAAATCCATATTCCGTCAGTTTATTGTTGCGAACTTCATTTAATAATCGGATGAAATCGGCATTTTTTTGTCGGAAAATCTTATCCAATTCCACATAAATGGGTTGTTGTTGTTGTACCACCTGACTATGGAAAAAGAAGGGACTTGCGTAATAAGGTTCGAGTACCTTCCATTCTTCGGATAGGGCAACGGGCGGAAGTTGATATAAATCGCCGATATAGATCACTTGAACGCCGCCAAAAGGGTCGTTGGGGCGAAAGCGATGGTGTCGTAAAATGGTGTCAATGGCATCTAATATGTCGGCGCGCACCATGCTGATTTCATCGATGACCAAGATGTCTAATTCGCGGTATATTTTGCGTTTGATTCCTGATATTTTGGCTTTTTCCAAAAGATTATGCCGTCCTGCCGGTGTAGGGACGAAAGGGGTAAACGGCAGTTGGAAAAAAGAGTGTAAAGTAACCCCTTCCGCGTTGATGGCAGCTACGCCCGTTGGTGCGGTGATGGCGATCTGTTTGCGAGTGTTGTTTCGCAAATTTTTCAAGAAAGTAGTTTTACCTGTTCCGGCTTTGCCGGTGAGAAAGATGGACTCAGCAGTCGCTTCGCTAAACTCGTGAGCTAAGTCGTAGATAGGAGTGAGTTTTTCCATGAGTGAGCATTTTCATTGATGAGGAGTTATTTTTTCTTTTGAACAGAAAATCCGAATTTATTGATAATTTTTCCTAAGTTGTAGTAGTGTCCGTTGGAATAAGCGATAAGGTTGGCTCGTTCCAAGCGCATTTCTTTCGTTTTTTTGTCAAAGAGATTGTCATCTACATTGACCGCCACAATTTCTGCCAAGAACATGTCGTGAGAACCTAATGGAATAATCTCTTTGACCACGCATTCCAAATTGACGGGTGATTCGTAGATGAGGGGAGCTTGTACTTTTTGTCCTTTAACGGGGGTTAAATTGGTTTCCAAGAATTTATTGAATTTTTTTCCGGAACGTACTCCACACCAATCGGAAATTTCTGTCAATGACGATGGAACCAGATTAATAACAAATTCTTTATTTTTTTTAATAATCGGGTAAGAGTGTCTTTCGGGGCGCACGGAGATATAACACATTGGAGGGTCAGAGCAGACGGTTCCGCACCAAGCTACGGTCAGAATATTATACTCTTCCATGGTGCTGCCGCAGCTGACCATCACTACCGGCACCGGATTCAGCATGTTGCCGGGTTTGAGTTGTCGTTTGTCGTTTTTTTTGATGATATTATTATTCATTATCGCAAATATTTCGTTTATCAATTCCCCAAAGCAATTTTTCGCGAATGACGGAGTAGAAATCTGTTTTCAGAAGCCTAACGCTCTGAATTGTAAAATGTTCGGGAGTTATTGTCAGGGTTATGTTTGTTTTGAGGGGGGTACGTTGAGAGTCAATGGTGAGGATAAAATCATGATTTCTGCTTTCCACCTGAATTTTGATTTCGGAGCAGGAGGGCAGTACAATCGGGCGAACGGTGAGGCTATGCGATGCGATGGGGGTCAGTACAATGACATCTGTGTCAGGTGTCAAGATGGGACCGCCGCAGCTCAGCGAATAGGCAGTGGAACCGGTTGCAGTGGAAACTATCAGTCCATCAGACCAATAGGTGTTTACCTTTTCTCCATTTGCCCATACATGAATTGCCAAGATTGAATCTTCAGAATAGGGATGGATAGAAACGTCATTCAGTGCAAACGATGACGGGAATTGGAGGTCGGAATCTGCATCTACGTGAAGCAGAGCGCGATTGTCAATGGTGTATTCTCCTTTTTGAAGACCATAAAAAGATTCTTGAAAATTTGTTTTGTTGATGCCGGTTAAGAAGCCGATACGCCCCGTATTGATACCCAAAATGGGAATTTGAGAATCAGCGATGAGTTTCGCGGCATCGATAAAAGTACCGTCTCCACCAATAGAGAAGAGAAAATTGACGGATTGTTTTGTCAGTTGTTGTGAATTGGAAAAGACTCCCTGAATATCGTCAAGTTCTGAACTTGGAATATCTTTTTTTAGATTTTCAAACAACCAAACTTCTACATTCTCTTGGTGAAGAAAATGGATCACCTGTGTAATAAATTGTATGCCGTTATGGTCCGGAGTTCGGCTGTAGAGAGCAATTTTCATGGGTTGAGGCGATTAAGCCATTATTTATAGTCTTGAATTTCGATTTTTTGCTCTAAAATCATCAAAGCGTTCATGGCTAATGATTTCATTTCGTCCTCGCCGGGGAAAACTTCAACGGGGGCTATCCAGCCGATATATTTTTTGATATAGGCAACGATAGGTTTTCCGTAGGCGATGCCACCGGTAAGCAGAATGGCGTCTACTTTTCCTTCCAAGACGCTGGCATTTTCGGCAATTTGTTTACCTATTTGATAAGCCATGGCGCGTTCGATGAGGGTGGCATATGGATCGCCACTTTGCGCTGCTTTTTCTACGGCGTAGGCATCATTGGTCCCCAAATAAGAAACGAGACCGCCTTCGCCCACGATCATTTTTTTCATTTGCTCGTATGTGTATTTGCCACTATAGCAAGCTTTTATGACTTGGTTCATGGGAAGTGTTCCGGAACGTTCGGGTGAAAATGGACCTTCGCCGTCTAAGGCTTGATTGACATCTACCACTTTTCCTTTGCGGTGTGCACCCACGCTTACGCCGCCGCCCATGTGTGCTACGATAAGATTCAACTCTTCGTATGGTTTGTGAATCGATGCTGCGTAGGTACGGGCAATCGCTTTTTGATTTAAAGCATGAAAAATGGAGATCCTTTCAAAATTCTTGTTCCCAGAAATGCGGGCAAGGTCATCCATTTCGTCAACAACAACAGGATCACAGATAAAAGCTTCTTTTAATCCTATCATTTGGGCTAAACTGTCTGCTATCAGACCCCCTAAGTTGCAAGCATGAACGCCATTGTAACCACTCTGCAGGTGTTCTTTCATCAAATCGTTGACACGATAAACTCCCGATTGAATGGGCTTGATGAGTCCACCACGTCCCATGATGATTGCAATGGATTTTAAATCAATATTTTGTTCTTTTAATACGTCTAAAATGACTTGTTTCCGATAATCGTATTGGTCTGTAATATGGGCAAATTGTGACAACTCATCAAGGGAGTGTTTGATGTTTTGCGTAAAGCAATTGGTGGTTCCGTCATAGACGGCAATTTTTGTGGAAGTTGCTCCCGGATTGATAGCAAGTATAATTTTTCTCATTACAAAGATTTATTGATGATTATAATTTTTAATTATTTTGCGGGGGCCACCGGTTGATATGTGGAAATAGTGGCTATTTCACTGTAACCGGTTCCGGCGTTAGTGCATACGTATGCGCGGACATAATAAATGGTGTCCAATAACGGAGCAGGGTAGTTTAAGGTAAAATTGGTAGTCTCTACATCTTCCATGGAAATTACCGTAATAACATCTTCCCCTTTATAGGTCGGATTGGGCTTTAAACTGAAACAAAAACCCATCTCGTTGAAATATTTACAACCTCCATCATTGGTTACATCGGCTTTACAATCAATTAAACACGTATTCGGGTAAACGATAGGTGTCACTGACATATTGACGATGGCGGGCTCAAATTTGGTACAACCGTTGTTCATAATGCAAAAAACAACGAACAAAGAAGCAAGGATATATTTTTTCATATTTCAATTAATTTTGAGTGCAAAAGTAATAAAAAATGTGATACTACAACAATATTCATGAAATTTTACATGAATATTTAGTTACTCGAAATTTTTATGTAAATTTGCCGCAATTTTAAAAAAAGAAGAGTAATGAGTTTTTTCTCCATTTTTTCGAAAGAAAAGAAAGAAGAATTAAATAAAGGTCTTGAAAAATCAAAAGAGAGTTTTTTCGCCAAATTAGCCAAAACGGTCATCGGAAAATCGAAAGTAGATGAAGAGGTTTTGGATAATTTGGAAGAAGTTTTGGTTACCTCGGATGTTGGCGTGGCAACTACGTTGCGCATTATTGAGCGAATTGAAAATCGTGTGTCAAAAGATAAGTACTTGGGTACCGGTCAGTTGAATGCAATTTTGAGAGAGGAAATTGCCGATCTGTTGTTGGAAAACAATATCGAGAACGCGGGTGATTTTGAACTTCCCAAGCTGGGGCGTCCCTACGTAATCATGGTTGTGGGCGTAAACGGTGTGGGCAAAACGACCACCATTGGTAAGTTGGCTTATCAGTTTAAAAAGAAAGGCTATTCGGTGATGTTGGGTGCTGCCGACACCTTTCGCGCAGCCGCCGTTGACCAGCTGGAAGTGTGGGCAAAACGCGCCGATGTTCCCATCGTTACGCACAATATGGGCGCAGACCCTGCGTCCGTCGCCTTTGATACCGTTAAATCTGCTATTGACAATCATTGTGACGTTGTCCTGATTGATACTGCCGGCAGATTGCATAACAAAATTAACCTCATGCGCGAATTAACGAAGATTAAAACGGTTACCGGAAAGCTACTTCCCGATACGCCGGACGAAATTCTGCTCGTTCTGGACGGCTCAACCGGACAAAACGCTATCGAACAAGCCAAACAATTTACCGCCGCAACCGAAGTTAACGCATTGGCAATAACTAAGTTAGATGGTACCGCAAAAGGTGGGGTCGTCATCGGCATCTCCGACCAATTTAAAATTCCCGTTAAATACATCGGCGTTGGCGAGAAAATTGAACAATTGCAAGTCTTTGATCGCAAAGAATTTGTGGATTCCTTATTCCCCGAAAATCTTTAATTTCTTACTCTTTTCTTCACTTGGTTACCTCGTATTTCGTTACCTGTATTCGCCTTTCTAACGATGCTGCAATACTATAAATCGAGTTCCTTTGATCGTTGGGATTATTGCTGACATAACTCTTGGCTTGCGATGAGCCTTCGGCTTCTTTTATGATAACTAATTGATTATTAGCCTTTCCATTCAAAAATGGGAGAAAAATTCCGTTGTTATACTCACTTAGATAGTTTACAAAACTCTCAATTCTGCGCGACGAAAGTGCCAAGTTATAATCTGATTGATGGAGCGGACTTGCAAATCCGCAAATAGTGATGGTTACATTTTTCCCTTCTTGCAAATCTTTCCATAGATAATTGACCATGGTCTCCAATTTGTGAAATCCGCTTGCCACTGAATCTTCAAAAAAACGCAGAATCGTTTGCTCCGCCGCTTCTTTTTCTTCATTTTTTAATCCTTTGGCATATTCTTTTATATATATTTCTTTTAAAGACAGATAATTAGACAATGTGTGGGCGTAGTTTTCGTTGGTAGTAGTTTGGGACGTGCGCGGGTTCGGTTCATCATTGTGAAAATAGAGTGTAACGGGCAGTAACAAAGTTATTTTCTCCTGATTGGTAAGCGTATCTATAGCAATCTCCGATGAATCTTTTTGCACGGAATCGCTTTTCTCCGAATAAAGCCAATGATAACAATAAATGTCATTACAACAAGTATCTGCATCTTGTTCGGGCGACTTTGGGCGGTTGGATGAAAAGTAACCATCTGAATTACAAGGATTAACAGTAAAATAAAAGTCATTGGCAGTTGAGTTAATGGGAACTCCGATATTGGTGGGGGGTGTCCATTGGCTCAGTGCGCCGGTTGTGTAAAAGATGTCGAAGCCGCCAATCGTCAGATGTGTTCCATCAGAACTGAAATAGAGTCTTTTTTTTGTAGTATCGTAAAATGGTGAAATCTCACTGTCGGGTGTATTGACGCTATTGCCCAAATTGATGGGATCATCGAAATGATTATTACGCAAAATCGAGTACCAAATATCCAATTCCCCATATCCATTGGGACGATTTGAAACGAAGTACAATGCACTATAATCTTCATATTCAACTAAATGTGGTTGTGTGGTGGTGGTGCCGGGTAAATTTATCCGTCGATTCAGTGGCTGCGCTTTTTCCCATTTTCCATTTTTATTTCTGCTCTTCCAGATAGTACATTCCAAGTTTTTAGTTGAACTTCGCAGGCAGCGTGAAAAGAACATTGAACTTTTATCCTTGCTTAGTGTGAAATTACAGTTGTAGTATTGTTCGTCATTGATGGCGCGAGGCAGCGCAATAGGGCGCGAGAAACCGCTGATAGTCAGTGATGATTGGTAGATGCGGGTAGACCAAAACTCTTCAAAGATATTACCAAAATCCTCTGAACTTTCAGGGCGCAGCGAAGAAAAATAGAAAATGGAATCTGCTGTCAGTGTTCCGTTGTATTCCGAGTAAGGGGTATTGATAATTTCCGACAGTGACCGAATGTCGACCGGCAGAGTGTCCGTTTTGATAAAAGCTATTTGTTCCTCTCTATTATTATCTATATCAATCTGTTGCGAAAATATCATAGATATTGGCAGTAGAGTGATCATTAAAAATAATAGGATTTTCTTCATTTTTTTACATTATTTCGAAAGGGCATGGTTCATTTCCGATTTTTCGGACTTTTGCTCTTTTAAATATATATGAAATAGAGATTTCAAATCCGCCGCGGGCTTTACTTGCCGGCAACAAAGAAGAAAAATTCAGATCATAGCTTAATCCTGCTCTTATATTTTCCCACTGTACGATCGCGGAAATAATCAGGGCATCTCCCCAGCGGTAAAACAGTCCGCCACCCGCAGCAAAGCGGTTGCTGTAAGGATTTCGGTAATGTTCATATTCAAAATTCGTGCCTATTGTAATTTCGCGATATTGATTTTGAAAAGCCGTATAAATCATTGGTGAAAGACAATAATCATCGGCGATGGCGATTTTTGAGATGAAGTAAGCCAATGTTTTCATGGGAAGGACGCTTGCGGCGTCATAAACAGAGATGTTGGGTTGGGTTAAGTGATTGACGCTCACGCCGGCGGTATAAGAATTTCTTTTGTTGGGGGTTAGGCTCCACGTTAATCCGGCACCGCAATCAAAAAAAGAAAATTTTTCTTTGCCGAATGTTTCGGTTATCGGATTCGTCGGATTAAAAACACCTAATTGATATTGTTCGTCGAATGTCAATTTGTCATATTCGAGGCTTCTTTGCATCAACCCGCCGTAAAATCCCAAACTCAACTTATTTTTATTCTTCCGGTCAAGGGCCTTGGTGTAGGAGATGGTCAAACAAGCCTGCAGTGTTGAGTAGCGCGAGTCGCCCGCATTATCCGAATTAAGAATGACGCCCATTCCGATTAATTGCCGTTTTCCGTTGCTTTTATAGACCGGCGCATCGAAGGAGCCGGAGAAGCTGACGAACGGTTTGGTAACTGCCAGCCACTGTGTTTTTTGGTTGAAGGCGACGCGAAACAGACCGTCGAAGGCACCGGTGTGGGCAGGATTCAGATAGAGTGGGGCAGTGCTAAATTGCGAGTAATGAATATCTTGTCCCATTGAAGAAAACATTATCGACAAAAAGGCAAAAAATAAAATGACGTAGCGATACTTTTCTTTCCAACAATTTTTTAAAAAGCGGCGCAATTCGTTCTCGCGTGGGTTGTTTTGCGGTTCGTAGAATTTTTTTCCGCTGATATTTACGGGCAGAAACTCTTGTTCAACGAAATTTCCGTCAAAGTTATGTGCATAACGATAATTATCGCTGTAGCCGATCTCTTTCATCAATTGCGTGGGAGCATTCCGCAAATGGAGTGGCACGGGCAGGTCGCCGGTTTTCATGACCCACTCATGCGCCTCTTCAATTGCCATATATGCGGCATTACTTTTCGGAGAAGAAGCTAAATAGGTAACGGTTTGTGATAAGATGATGCGTGCTTCGGGCATTCCGATTTGGTGTACGGATTGGAAGCAGTTGTTGGCTAACAAAAGAGCATTTGGATTGGCGTTCCCGATGTCTTCTGCTGCCAGAATAATCATTCTTCTTGCGATAAAAAGCGGGTCTTCGCCGGCGGTCAACATCCGTGCCAACCAATAAACTGCTGCATTGGGGTCGCTGCCGCGGATGGACTTGATAAATGCCGAAATAATATCGTAATGATTTTCGCCTTTTTTGTCGTAAATAACCAAATTTTTCTGAATGATTTTCAGAACACGTTCATTGGTTATCCGAATGACCCCATTTTCAGGAGGGATAGTGTTGACGACCAATTCAATCGCATTAATCAGCTTTCTGGCGTCGCCACCGGAGATTCGGAGCAGTGCTTCGTTTTCCGCAATATCGACTTCCAGTTGCATCATCGTTTCCAAATAGTTTTTGGCGTGGTCGATGATTCTTTCTAAATCGCTCTTTTCCAAGTTTTTAAGAATATAAACCTGACAGCGGGAAAGAAGTGGAGAGATCACTTCAAACGATGGATTTTCTGTGGTGGCACCAATCAGCGTTACGACGCCTTGTTCCACGGCACCCAGCAATGAATCTTGTTGAGATTTGGAAAAACGGTGAATTTCATCTATAAAAAGAATGGATTTTTGAGAATCGTTTTTTGCTTTATCTATAACGTCTCTAATATCTTTAACACCCGAATTGATGGCACTCAGCATATAAAATTGAGCCTTGACCAATTGAGCGATGAGGAGTGCCAGCGTAGTTTTGCCCACCCCGGGAGGGCCCCATAAAATCATGGAGTGCAAATTCCCGTTTTCGATCGCGTGACGCAGTATGGCACCTTCCCCCATTAAATGAGATTGTCCAATGTAATTGTCCAAATCCTTTGGTCTCAATATTTCTGCTAACGGTTTTTGCACGGTGAACGATATTTATCAAAAAATCAAATTCATAACTCTGTTTTTAAGAACTTTGTACAATGCAAAACGCATTGGTCGCATACGGTCAATTCTCCATTCAAACGTTTCCGAATCATCTCTTTATAACGAGTTTGGAGACTCTCTATTTTTATGTAATTAGCTATTTCATTGGCAAATGCAAACATCAGCAGCATACGGGCATTCCGTTCGCAGATACCGCGGGAACGCATGTAAAAAAGCGCTGCATCATCTAATTGTCCGACTGTCGTACCATGATTACATTTTACATTGTCGGCGTAAATTTCCAAGAATGGCTGTGAGGTAATGCGGGCTTCGTCGGTCAAGGTTATATTTCGGTTGGTTTGCGATGCTAATGTGCGTTGTGCATCCGGTCTGACTATAACGTGACCTTTAAAATTGGCAATGGCTTCATCATCAGCAATACCTTTGTATAGCTGATAACTTTCGCAATCCGGAACTTGATGGTCGATAAATATTTGACTATCAACGTGTTGTTGCTTATCAACCAAGTATAAACCGTAGAGTTTGGCAGATGCAAAAGGCGCTGTTAAGTTTACATCAATTCTATTTTTCAGAAATCCGGCGTTAAAAGTCATGGCATTGGAATAGAAAGAGGAATGGCTTTTCTGAATGACGTGAACATCGTTAAATAGCAAAGAATCAGGGTCTTTATTTTCCATTTTGTAATAAAAAAGCTCCGAGTTTTCGGACAGATGTATGTCGGTCGCATTGTTGATAAAACTTTTTTGATAATGGATGGAGTCATCGCATTGTACGAAAGTGAGTGATGAATTTTTCCCCAAAACAATCATATTTCTGTTATTAATCAACAAATTTTTGGCAGTATCTATCAATGAAATGAGTTGAATGGGTTTTTCAACAATAAGATTATCAGGTACATAAATAAAAAGCCCGTCATTAAAGAGCATTTTATTCATGGCGAACATTTCGTTTTTCTTGTCGCGGTTATTAGTGGTTAAATAGGGGAGTACGAGTTCCGGGAATTGTTTCAGAGCTGCAAAGATGGAGCCGACAATCAGTCCGTCCGGAGAAACGACCAGAGGTTGGTGATCGTGAACGAACCAGCCGTTGAGGAAAACGGACATTTGCGTGTCAATATTTTTTACTTTGCATTTAAAATATTCTTCCACAGGGCGATATGTTGGAGGCTGTAGTTCTATTTGGTAAGAAGTAGCATCTAAGTGTTGAAGGGATTCTAATCTTTTGTCGTGCTTCAGCAAGGAGGAAAAATCGATTTCGTCAAAATACTCTTTCCCTTTTTCGCGGAGGCGAAGGATGGTTTTATTTTCGCAATCGGGGAGTTGCGCTTTAGTGTCGGAGTAAATTTTTTGGATAAATTGGCTAAATTCGGTCATATTTATTGCTTTTTGCGCTGTTCATATTCTGCTTTAATCCAATCGTAACCTTTTTCTTCCAATTCCAATGCAAGTTCTTTGGGTCCTGATTTTACGATTGTTCCGTCGAAGAGTACGTGGACAAAATCAGGGACGATATAGTCTAACAGGCGTTGGTAGTGAGTAATGACAATAGAAGCGTTATCGGGGCTTTTGAGTTGGTTAACGCCGTTGGCGACAATACGTAAGGCGTCAATATCCAATCCTGAATCGGTTTCGTCCAAGATTGCCAATTCGGGTTCGAGCATTGCCATTTGGAAGATTTCGTTTCTTTTTTTCTCTCCGCCGGAGAATCCTTCATTGACCGACCGGTTGCTTAGTTTTTCCGTCAGTTCCACAATTTTTTCTTTTTCTTTCATCATTTTCCGAAATTCTATTTCGGTCAGTGGCTGGAGTCCGCGGTAACGGCGGATTTCTTCCAATGCGGTTTTCATAAAGTTGGTAATGCTGACGCCGGGAATTTCCACCGGATATTGGAATCCGATAAAGATGCCTTCGCGGGCGCGGTCTTCTATGGGCATTTCCAAAAGATTTTTCCCTTTGTAAGTAATGGTGCCGGCGGTCACATCAAAAATCTCTTTTCCTGCAACTACGGATGCCAGCGTACTTTTTCCGGTTCCGTTAGGTCCCATGATGGCATGTACTTCGCCTTTTTTAACTTCTAAATTGACACCCTTCAATATCTCTTTTCCCTTGATTGAAACGTGTAGGTTTTCTATTTTTAGCATAGTTTCAGATTTTCTGTAATTTGTGCAATTATTTTGTCGGTTTGTATTTTTAATTGTTGTCGTTGAGGATTTTTTATCAACTTTTCTTTCAGATGCACCTGTTTATTGTTGGCGTAGCATTGTCCGGTCACGTTCAAATCCGTTGTGAGTGCCAAAAAGAGCATCGTAGCAGCACCGGTTTTCGGTTTTTTGATGATGGGGCGGAAGAACCAATCGCACATTTTGTCAATTATCACATTTCCCATGCGGATGATGTTCGTACTGACGATTCCCGGGTCGGCGCAATTCACCGCAATTCCGCGACTTTTCAACTCTTCTGCAGCATCTAAGGTAAAATAGAGGAGTGCCAACTTGGAATTGGAATAAGCAGTAAAACGATTAAAGTGCTTAATATCAACTGCTTCAAATAGTTTATCCGAAATTTTCCCGTAACGATAGGTGAGCGAAACCATATTGACGATACGGCTTCCGTGCGGCATCAGCTCAACTAATTGTTTAGTTAAGTAGTAGTGTCCCAAATAGTTAACGCCAACTGTATTTTCAATTCCGTCTTTTGTTGGTTCAGGGTAGTGGCATAATGTGCCGGCATTGTTGAGCAGCAAGTCCACGTGCGAATATCTGTTCTTGATTTCTTGCACGAAATGGTTGATAGAGAGGAAAGAAGCAAGGTCTAATTCAATTACGCTGATGGTTTGATTGAATTGTTGGTTTAGTTCGTTGCAGATGGATTGAGCTTTCTTGATGTCTCTGCAAGCCATTACGACTTCGTAGCCTGCATGAGCCACAGCCTTGGTATGTTCTTGACCCATACCGCCATCGGCACCGGTAATAATAGCGATTTTTTTCATTATTTTTTTGCCGGAAGTCCTAATATTTGGCGGGCTTCAGCAGGATTAGCGATTTCGCGACCCAATTCTTTTGCCATACGAACTACCTTGGCCACGAGTTCGCCGTTCGATTTTGCCAAGACGCCTTTAGAAAGATAGACATTATCTTCGAAGCCGACGCGTACATTTCCGCCGTCAATGATTGCCATCATAGCTACGGGGAACTCATATCTGCCGACACCGGCAACGGTGTAGGTAGAGCCTTCAGGAATGCTGCCGCGCAGGAAGGTAAAATCGCGAATGTCGCCACCGATACCGCCATTTACACCCATGACAAAGTCAAAATGAAAAGGTTTTTGGATAAACCCTTTTTTAGCTAACCGTAGAGCCATTTCAATCATACTTTTGTCAAAAACTTCTAATTCCGGTTTGATGCCTCGTTCTATCATTCTTTGTGCAAAATGCTTAATCGTATTCTCGGTATTAGTAAAGACATCATCGCCTCCAAAGTTGCAGGTTCCGCAATCCAAAGTGGCCATTTCAACTTCTAATTCCGTCGGTTGCAGGCGTTCGTCATTGGTCATTCCGACAGCACCGCCGGTAGATGGAAGAATGATAACATCGGGGATTACTTTATAAATGGCATCAATACACTCTTTAAAACGGTTTTTATCTTGGGTGGGGGTGCCATCATCGTAGCGGACGTGTAAGTGAATAACACTCGCGCCGGCATCATAAGCCGATTTCGCTTCACGTACAATTTCTTCTACCGTATAAGGAACGGCAGGATTATGCTCTTTTAAAACTTCGGCTCCGCAAATTGCAGCCGTAATAATCAATTTTTCCATTTTTATTCTGTTTATATTATTGTTTTATTGACATTTTGTCACTTAATTTGCAAGGTGCAAATGTACATGATTTTTTTGGATTAGCCTTTATTTATTCAAAAAACAATTCTTTGTCTCTTTTTTTTAGAATTTATAAAAGGAAGTCAACATTAAGCCGACTTCCTTATCAACAATATAAACAATCAATTCTTTCGAATTAAATTGCCATGAATAAAATTATCTTACTGTAAATAAGTATTTTATACTTAAAATTGTCTCGTTGCTGCAAAAGTTTCCAGATTTTGAAAAGCAAGACACAATCTATCTTTACAAGAGATAAACAATTTGCAAAAATACAATTTTATTTATTCCCAGAATCGTTTGAATCGAAATAAAATCAGTTGATACATACATCCTTGCTTAAATATTTGTAACTTTGCCGCCAATTTTTAAAACAGACAAAGGGATGAAACGTTATTATTTTTTTCTAATCATTTTATTGACATTTAGCAGTTTACGCGCACAAACGCCCGAAGAGTTTTCCATTTTTTTAGATGAAATCAATGGGGATAGTTTGCGCGAAACCGTTGCGGATTTACAAAACTTCGAAACACGGTTTTGTTTGCGTGAGGGTGGCAATAAAGAAGTGGCAGAATATATTGTTCAAAGACTTGAAAACTACGGAGTTAATGCAGAGATTGATTCTTTTTATGTGCAAGATGGCCACTTTTGGCTCTCCGGTGATTTTAGTTCTTGGTTCTACAATGTTAAAGGTACACTCGCGCCTGCGCAATCATCTGATTCTATTGTTATTATAGGTGCTCATGCAGATGCCATTGCAACGGACGCAAATTATAATCTGTTGCCACTTTGCCCGGGTGCTGATGATAATGCATCCGGCGTGGCCGTTATGATTGAAATGGCTCGTATTATCCACCAATTCAACTTGCTGCCAAAACATCATATCCATTTTATGGCTTACGATGCAGAAGAAATAGGCTTGGTGGGTGCGTATCACGATGCCGAAGCAAGAGTCAATAATCAGGAAAAAGTGGTGGTCATGTTAAACAACGACATGGTCTCTTATCAGCCCGATGATGATTGGAAACTGACTTTCCATTGGTATGATAATGCACAAGATATTTCGCAAAAAGCGGTCGAAGTTTGCGAAACTTATACTGATATAACTCCCGTGATCCCTGTCGGAGAGGATAATGATTTGAGACAAAACAGCGACAGTTATGCGTATGACCAAAACGGATTTAAAACTGTTTTTGCCATTGAGAATACCTTTTCTGCATACTATCACACTGAAAATGATTCCGTTCAATGGAATAATGCCGAATTTCATGAACATGTCGCACGTTACAACTTCGCCATGCTTTTCAATTACGGTTTTGCCAACTTGCAGACCTTATCACTTGACGACTATGCTTCATCAGCATCGGTTTTGGTTTACCCGAATCCTGCAAATGAGTCGGCCACCATTCAACTTTATTTGCCTGAACAAACGGACATTAACACTGTTATTACCGATATGAGCGGAAAAATAGTATGGAAATATGATAATAAGTCTTGTGCTGTCGGTATTTTTTATATTCACCTTGATTGTCAAAACTTTGCGAATGGGATTTATTTTTGCAAAATCTTTTCCAATAACAGAAATGAAACGATTAAGCTCATTATCAATCATTAAAAATGAAAATTGCCATTAAGATTTTATTATTGACAATAGGGGTGTCTGCATTTTTTATAGATTTACGAGCCGATACCATTACGCATATGCAATATAATTTATTGTATTATACTAATAATGGGGTGGAGGGTTGTAATGAAATGACCAATAATTTAGATGCAAAGGATGCCAATTTGAAAAAAATTGTCAAGTATGTTCAGCCGGATGTTCTGACTGTTAATGAAATAGGGAAAGAAAGCAGCTATGCCGACAGAATATTATACACTGTTCTCAATACTGATGGCGTGAATTATTACGGTTATTGTCCGGTAGTTTCCAATCCCAGCAGTTATATTACAATCGGCAATCGGTTGTTCTATGATACCCGAAAATTGGCGTTGAAAAGCAGTTTTTATGTACCTACGTCAGTTGGATATTTTAATGCCTATCGCATGTATTATCGTTCGGAAGGGTTGTCGCATGGCGATACAGCATTTATTACATTTATTGTATGTCATTTAAAAGCAGGGAGTTATGATGATAATGAGGAGGCGCGTTATACGCAAGTGCAGGCATTGATGAACAGATTGGAAAGTATAGGAGTTGCCGACAATTATGTATTATCCGGGGATATGAATTTATATACCGCTGAAGAAGCTGCTTATCAACATCTTATCCATAATAATAATAGTATGATTCGTTTTTTTGACCCGTTGGATCAAGAAGGGGCATGGGGAAGTAATTACAACTATCGCTTTTTGCACACTCAGTCGACACATAATAATGGTGCGGACTGTTTTTCCAGCGGCGGCATGGATGACCGTTTCGATTTAATATTGGTGTCCGGCAATATTTATTATAATCTTAATAAAGTTCAATCGTTGAATGAAACCTACCACGCGTTGGGACAAGACGGAAATCATTTCAACAGTTCGCTCATTGAGTCCTCTAATTCCGCCGTTCCCGCTAACATTGCCACGGCACTTTACAATATGTCGGATCACCTTCCAGTCATCATGCAATATGAAATTGACGCTTCTCTCTCTTTGGCTGATTTGGAACTTCCCAAATGGAATATCTTCGTTGAGAATCCGGTGAGTGACCGTTTACAGATCTCTATTGATAATCCGCAAAATGATATTTTCACTATTGAAATTTTCAGTATTGAAGGTCGCTTGTTGTATCATTCTAATCAAAGTTTTCAAAGTGGAAAGAATAATATTAGCCTTAATTTTACATTTACCCCGTCCGTTTATTTACTGAAAATTTCAGATTCTCAACACCATAGTATTCTCAAAAAACTGGTCAAATTTTGAATATAATCATCTAATTATTAAACTAATAACATATAATTCCTACTTCTTTTCTACCTACCACTAAAACTAAAACACTATGACCACTCAAGAAAAAAAAGCCGCGCTTTTTGCCAAAAATTGGGCAAACCGCGGAGATGAAAAATCGGAAACCCATAACTTTTGGATAGGACTTTTGCAAGAAGTCTTCGGCATTAATCATGCCCAAAATGTAATTCAATTTGAAAAACGGGTGCAGCTTGGGCACACCTCATTTATAGATGCTTACATCGCAAGCACGAATGTTCTTATCGAACAGAAAAGTATCGATATTGACTTAACGAAGCCGGCGAAACAGTCTGATGGAGAAATGCTTACCCCGTTTCAACAAGCCAAACGCTATGCCGGAAGTTTACCAAAATCGCAATTTCCACGCTGGATCATTACTTGCAACTTCCGCAGTTTTATGATTTATGACATGGAACATCCGACTGCCGAACCGCAACTCATTTTGTTGGAAAATCTTGAAAAAGAGTATTATAGATTGCAATTTTTGGTAGATATTGAAAAAGAGATAATACGCCGTGAGATGGAAATATCCATCAAAGCCGGCGAGATTGTCGGGAAATTGTATGATGAGATTCATACGCAATATCACGATCCGCAAGATGAGCACGTGCTCAAAAGTCTGAACATGCTTTGTGTGCGATTGGTATTTTGCCTTTATGCTGAAGATGCCAACATTTTCGGTCATCATACTCAATTTCATGATTTTATCCGACATTTCGCTGTTTCGGATGTACGCCGCGCGTTGATAGATCTTTTCAAAGTTTTGGATACAAAAATAGAAGATCGTGACCCGTATTTGGATAAAATTCTTGCCGATTTCCCATACGTTAATGGCGGTTTATTTTCAGACGAAACCATTGAAATTCCGCAATTTAATCAAAAAATAGTTGATTTGCTGTTGCATCAGGCGAGTGAGGATTTTAATTGGAGCGAAATCAGTCCCACTATTTTCGGTGCTGTTTTTGAAAGTACTTTGAATCCCGACACGCGTCGTAAGGGCGGAATGCACTACACTTCTATTGAAAATATTCATAAAGTAATTGACCCACTCTTTATGAATGACTTCCAAGCGGAGTTCGATAATATTTTGCGTATCTCCGTTACCAAAACGCGCACGATGGAATTGAGCAAATTTCAGAATAAAATCGCCAATCTCAGATTCCTCGACCCCGCATGTGGTAGTGGCAACTTCCTGACTGAAAGTTACTTAAGTCTTCGTCGTTTGGAGAACAAAATTTTATCGGAACTTCAGCAGGGACAAGTTGCCCTTGGCTTAGATGATGTTATCAAAGTCTCGATAAAACAGTTTTACGGCGTTGAAATCAATGATTTTGCGGTTACGGTTGCTAAAACGGCATTGTGGATTGCCGAAAGTCAGATGATGAAAGAAACGGAGGACATTGTTTCTATGGAATTGGATTTTCTGCCGTTGAAAAGTTATGCCAACATATTGGAAGGCAATGCGTTACAAATGGATTGGAGGTATTTGAGTCTTCCTAAAGAGAAAACGACCATTATTGCCAAACAGACCAATTTATTTTATCCTCCGCAGAGAAATCCAGTGGTTGTCACAAATGAGCCGGTTTTTCACTACAACGAGATAGATGTTTATACCGAAAATTTAAAAATAGAACCGGAAGGTGAGGAGCTGCAACCCGTTCATTATGATTACATTATGGGAAATCCACCGTTTGTGGGAGCCAGATTGATGAGCGTTTCTCAAAAAAATGATGTACTGAATATTTTTGGTGAAAAATGGAAAAATGTTGGGAATTTGGACTACGTGGGATGTTGGTATAAGAAGGCGATTGATTTCATTGAAGGGACGGACACTCGTTGTACTTTCGTTTCCACTAATAGTATTTGTCAGGGCGAGCAAGTCGCCAATTTATGGAAGCCGCTTTTCAATAAAGATTTTCATATTGATTTTGCTTATCGAACTTTCCGTTGGGACAGTGAGAGTGAAAGTAAGGCACACGTACATTGTGTAATTATCGGATTTTCAGCTAATAACAAAAAAAGCGAATCACAGGAAAAAACAATATTTGATGGCGATAAAATCATTAAAGCTAAAAATATAAATGGCTATTTGGTAGATGCGGCGAATGTATTTGTAGAAAGTCGTTCAAACCCAATTTGCGAAGTTCCGAAAATGGATTTCGGAAATGTAGCTTTAGATAGTGGGCATCTGATTTTTACACCTGACGAGAAGGATTATTTTATCCAAAAAGAACCAAAGTCAGAACAGTATTTCAAAGTACTACTTGGAGCGATTGAGCTATTGTATTCAAAAACTCGTTATTGTTTATGGTTGGTTAATTGTTCACCTGCCGAATTACGGTCAATGAAAAATGTAATTGAACGCATTAAATTAGTAAAAGAAGCAAGATTAAAGGCTAAAGATAAAGGAGCCAATAAATTAGCCGAGCGTCCACATCAATTTCGTGACATCAAGAATCCGATTTCTTATTTGGCGGTACCCGTAACCACAGGCGAAAGTCGAATTTATATTCCCATGTCATTTTATGACAATCATTGTATTCCGGCAGTAACCTTACAAACAATTCCTAATGCGACGCTTTATCATTTTGGCGTTCTGACTTCCAAAGTTCACATGGCGTGGATGCGGGCTGTGTGCGGAAGGTTAAAATCAGATTATCGCTATAGCAAAGACATCGTTTACAACAATTTTCCGTGGACAACTCCGACAGATTCGCAAAAGTCCAAAATAGAGCAAACCGCGCAATCCATCTTCGATGCGCGTGCATTGTATCCCGACAGCTCTCTTGCCGATTTGTATGATGAAACTACCATGCCGCCCGAACTACGCCGTGCGCACGAAGGGAACGACCAAGCCGTGATGTCTGCCTATGGTTTTGACCAAAACATGACCGAAAGCGAAATTGTGGCGGAACTATTTAAAATGTATGAAAAACTGAAAGCTGAAAGTTGAAAATTATATTTTATGGTAAAATTGTATATAATTTTCTGTCAACCGATTATCGTTCCAAGATAATTCCGACTTTTGCTGTCAAAATATTTTTGAATATTGTTACAGCCTCTTCAATTCCGCAATTCGTTCTGTAGGGGAGGGAGATTTGAAGATGTAATTACCTGAAACCAAGATATCTGCACCGGCTTTTATCAAAATAGGTGCGGTATTGCCATCAACCCCGCCATCTACTTCAATCATCGCATTGGAATTGCGTTTGATAATCAGCTCCCGCAAATCGGAAACCTTTTTCGCAGCATTCTCAATGAACTTTTGCCCGCCAAATCCGGGATTGACCGACATAATCAACACCAAATCCAAATCCTCAATAACATCTTCCAAAAACGAAACCGGCGTGTGCGGATTCAAGGCAACACCGGCTAACATATCCTCTCCCTTTATTTGCCAAACAACTCTGTGTAAATGTGTTACAGCTTCCCAATGAACGGTGAGAATGTCCGCACCGGCATTTTTAAAATTGGATACGTATCGCTGCGGCTCCGTAATCATCAAGTGAACATCTAAAGCCTTGTCCGCGATTGAACGAATGGCTTTGACAACCGGAAGTCCATACGAAATATTGGGAACAAATACACCATCCATTATATCCAAGTGAAACCAATCCGCTTCGGACTGATTGACCATATTAATATCATCTGCCAAATGACAAAAATCGGCAGAAAGCATTGAAGGAGCTATTAAAGGTTTCATATTCAGTGATTATAAAAAATATTCTAAAAGATTCATACACACGCATACGTCCAAAAACGATTTGCAAAAGTACGATTTTTTATTCTTTTATAGATGTTATATTAAAAAATTAGTTGTATTTTTGCAACCGCAAATTATAAGAGGCACTGTAGTTTGCATATTTATAATAAACCTCATTGTTTAACACAAAAAAATGATTCATCAAGAATCGAAAAAGTATTTATGTCAGAAGAAATTTTAAACACTCCTGAAGAAAATGTTTCTGAAAATCAACCTGTTGTAGAGGAAACAGCACAAGAACTCGTTGCAGTGGAAACACCTGCCGCAGAAGAAACCGTTGTAGAAACTCCTGCACAGGAAGAAGTTGTTGCCGAAGCACCGGCAATGGAAGAAATGGCACCTGAAACTTTCATTTCAGAGGAAGCTCAATTGCCCGAAACTCCCAAAGCTCCAAGAAAACCTCGCGAAATCGAAAATGTATACGGATCTCTTGAAAATTTTGATTGGAACTCATTAGAAAAAAAAGGTAAAAAGTATGACGAAGCCGAAAGAACAAATTTGGAAGAATTATACACCAAATCTTTTAAATCTATTGACGAACAAGCAGTTATTATGGGAACGGTTGTTTCTATCAACAGCCGCGAAATCGTTGTGAATATCGGATTCAAATCCGACGGTGTTATCTCCGCTTCAGAACTTCGTTACAATCCCAACCTGAAAATTGGTGAAGAAATTGAAGTTTACGTTGAAAGTCAAGAAGATGCAACCGGTCAATTAATTCTTTCTCATAAAAAAGCACGCCTGCTCAAATCTTGGTTGCGCGTTAATAAAGCTTTTGAAGATGAAGAAGTTATCACCGGTTACGTTAAATGCAGAACCAAAGGCGGTTTAATCGTTGATGTATTCGGAATTGAAGCTTTCTTGCCGGGTTCCCAAATCGACGTGAAACCTATCAGAGATTACGACATATTCGTGGATAAAACCATGGATTTCAAAGTCGTTAAAATCAATCAAGAGTTCAAAAATGTGGTTGTTTCCCATAAAGCTCTTATCGAAGATGAATTGGAAGCCCAAAGATCCGAAATCATCGCTCGTCTTGAAAAAGGACAAGTTTTGGAAGGAACCGTTAAAAATATTACCGGCTATGGCGTATTCATCGACTTGGGCGGCGTTGACGGCTTAATCCACATTACCGATTTATCATGGGGCAGAATTATTCACCCGGAAGAAATCGTTCAATTAGACCAAAAAATCAATGTCGTTATCCTTGATTTCGATGAGAACAAAAAACGTATCGCTCTCGGTTTGAAACAATTAACACCACATCCATGGGATGCTTTAGATTCTGAATTAAAAGTGGGTGACAAAGTACACGGTAAAGTGGTCGTTATTGCCGATTATGGTGCTTTCTTGGAAATTATGCCCGGCGTTGAAGGTCTTATCCACGTTTCCGAAATGTCTTGGTCACAACACTTGCGCACTGCTCACGATTTCTTGAAAGTGGGTGATGAAATTGATGCCGTATTGCTGACTTTAGACAAAGAAGAAAGAAAAATGTCATTGGGTATCAAACAATTAATTCCGGATCCTTGGGAAAACATTACCGAAAAATATCCGATTAATTCTAAACATACCGCTACCGTTAGAAATTTCACCAACTTCGGCATTTTCGTTGAATTGGAAGAAGGCGTTGACGGCTTAATCCATATTTCTGACTTATCATGGTCTAAAAAAATCAAACATCCTGCCGAATTTACCAAAATCGGTGAAAAGATTGATGTTGTTGTCCTTGAAGTCGATGTAGAAAACAGAAGATTGAGCTTGGGTCACAAACAATTGGAAGAAAATCCTTGGGACGTTTTTGAAACGATATTTACCGTTGGCTCCGACCACGAGGGTACCATCCTTAGCCAAAACGATAAAGGTGTTGTTGTTGCACTTCCATACGGAATCGAAGGCTTCGCTTTCAATCGCGAACTTCTGAAAGAAGACAATAATATGCCACGAATTGATGAAACTCTGAAATTCAAAGTAGTAGAATTCTCCAAAGAAGCTAAGAAAATCAATCTTTCTCACAGAAGAACTTGGCAATTGACTCCGGAAGAAGACAAAAAGAAAGTAATATCCGAAGATAAGAAAAAAGCCAAAGAAATAGCTAAAATCAACGACAATGTTGAAAAAACTACTTTGGGTGACATCGAAGCACTCCAAAACTTGAAAAGAGATTTGGAAAAAGCTGAAGAATAATAGTTACTATATATAATTATGTAATGCCTGCCTTCGCGACAGGCATTTTTTTTAATAAGCAAGATGAATAACGTAAAACCAAAGAAGTATTTAGGACAACATTTTTTGAATGATACCGAAATCGCGCAGAAAATAGTCAATTATCTCTCTTCATCCAACATTCCAATCTTGGAAATCGGACCGGGAATGGGAATTTTGACCCAATATCTTTTGCAACGAAAAAACGAAGACCTGTTTGTCGTTGAAATAGATACGGAATCGGTGGCATATTTGAAAGAGCATTATCCGCAAATCGCCCCGAAAATACTTGAAACCGATTTCCTGAAACTCAATCTCAATCAATTATTTTCGTCGTCGCTCAAAATAATTGGCAATTTCCCCTATAATATTTCATCTCAAATTCTTTTTAAAATATTGGAAAACAAGGATTTAGTTGGGGAGATGGTCGGAATGTTTCAAAAAGAAGTCGCAGAACGCATTGCCTCAAAACCCGGCAAAAAACAATATGGAATACTTAGCGTCCTTTTACAGGCATTTTACGACATAGAATATTTATTTACCGTTGATGAAAATTCGTTTTACCCACCCCCAAAAGTGAAGTCCTCCGTTATTCGGATTACACGAAATTCTGTTGCAAAATTGCAATGTAATGACGAAGATTTCAAAAAAGTAGTCAAAATGGCATTTAATCAGCGCCGTAAAACCCTCCGAAACTCACTAAAAACCTTGAATATTGATGATAAAATTCGCCAATCCACGTTGTTTGATAAACGCCCGGAGCAGCTGACAGTAGGGGATTTCGAAGCTATTTGCCTCACTATGAAGAATAATTAATAATTATTTATTCAAAAACGTACACGTTCAAAAAAAAAGTTGTACTTTTGCGAACATTTTTAAACTTATACATTTTACACATGAACATTTTTATTGGAAGTTTACCTTATTCAGTTAAGGGAGACGATTTATCAAGATTCTTCGAATCTTATGGTGAAGTTAGCTCGGCTAACGTGATTACTGACAAATTTACTGGAAGAAGCAAAGGCTTCGGATTTGTTGAAATGCCGGATGACGGAGCAGCTACCAAAGCAATTGAAGAACTTAATGGTGCCGAAATTGAAGGTCGTACCATTGTTGTTAGCAAAGCTAACGAAAGAAAAGATGATTTTAGAGGAGATCGCAGAAGAAGATAATTATCACGTTTTCTGAAAAAAAGATTTCAGATATCTTTTAGGCTACCTATAAATAATAGGTAGCCTTTTTTTTATGAATGTGAGAAAAATAAATAAAAAAACGATTGCAGTAACTAAGAATTGTGTATATTTGCCGCCGCATTAAAAACATAAAAAAATATCACTATGGAATTGATAACTCCCTCATTTGGACTACTTTTTTGGATGCTGATAGGTTTCGGCATTTTGTTTTTTATCTTGGCTAAATTCGCATGGCCTGTCATCATTAAGTCAATAACTGCCCGCGAAAAGCACATTGAAGAGCAATTATCGGAGGCCGCTAAAGCCCGCCAAGAGATGAAAAACCTCAAATCCGAACACGAAGCCCTTCTTCTGAAAGCCAAAGAAGAACGCGATTCTATTCTCGCCGAAGCTCGCAAAATAAGCGAAAAAATGTACGAAGAAGCAAAAGAAAAAGCCAACAAAGAAGCTCAAATCCTCATCGAAGATGCTAAAAAAGCCATCTTTTACGAAAAAATGAAAGCAGTTACCGAGATCAAAAACGAAATTGCTCAAATGTCCATCGAGATTGCCGAAAAAGTACTCGGCGAAGAATTATCCGACAAACCAAAACAAGAAGCATTGGTCGCTAAATGGGTAAAAGAC
>Ga0265294_10000636_pt1 | contig 46966 bp, 44 predicted proteins | sample MunlanPumphouse3_FD_192504 | JGI IMG/M metagenome (GOLD analysis project Ga0265294, IMG submission 192504) | Groundwater microbial communities from a municipal landfill in Southern Ontario, Canada - Pumphouse #3 | ecosystem: Environmental > Aquatic > Deep subsurface > Groundwater | place...
CTTGTGGAAACGTAGGTCGCTGCCAGCTCATTGAGTTTTTATTAAATACCCCAAGAGCTTATCTTGTCTTACTATAGTTTTTAAGTAGGTCAAGGTAAGCTTTTTTATTTTACCTCTTGTTTTATCTATTTTTGTTACTATAGAATATCAATATACTTTAAAGAGTCAATTAATCAAAACTAATATTTACAGTAAAAAAAGCCAGTTTTTGGCTCTTTTCAATCTCTAATTATTTTTATTAAAATATTATTTTTACTATCTTTATGAATTATCTCTTTATTTTTTTTATCAAATAGTGATTTTAAAAAATTATTTGGGTAAGTAGAACTTAAATTTTCCTTGTTAAAAGTATCTAAATCTTGGCATTTAAAAGTACTTTTGCAAACCTTATCTTCATATATTTTCATATCCAAAACGGCAACTCCTGCACTAAAAATTTGAACTTGTGTATAATCTTTGAATTTAAAAATAAATCCTTTGTCATTAAATTTCATATTTGGTGTTTTTATTAAAATTGTTGCACTATTTGACTCTAATTGCACCTCTTTTTGGCTACATCCTGTAAGTAAAAAAACAAAAGCTACTATATAAACTATATTTTTTATTGGAAATCCTTTATTTAAATTTTTTTAACTATAATTGTACCTTATTTTAGTTTGTAAAGGTTTATATATTTTGTTAGTTCATATTTGTTGCGCAGTTGATAGCCATTATTTTTTAGAAAAAATTAAAGAAGAGTATCCAGATGAAAAACTTGTAGGTTATTTTTATGACCCAAATATTCATCCACATAGTGAATATAGGCTTCGATATTTAGATGTTGAATACTCTTGTAAAAAATTAGGAATTCCACTTATTGAAGGTCCTTATAATCTCGAAGAGTGGTTAAAAAAAGTCAAAGGAATGGAGCATTTACCTGAAAAAGGAGATAGATGTACTGTTTGTTATGATGATAGGCTTGATAATAGTGTTCAAAAAGCAATAGAATTAGGTCATGATAAGTTCACTACAACTTTATTAATTTCTCCAAAAAAATCCCAAGAGAAACTCGATATTATTGGAAATAATCTTTTTAAAAAAACTGGAGTGGAGTTTATTTTTAGAGATTACAGAAGTGGAAATGGTGCAGAAATTCAAGGACTTCGTGTAAAAGAGAATAGTCTTTATAGACAAAATTATTGTGGTTGTTTATTTGGTTTAACTGCTCAAAGAGAACATCAAAAAAAGATTATGGATGAGATGTTTAATCCTATTTCGAAACAAATCCTACCTGAATCAATTGAGCAAAGATTAGAGCTTTACAAAAAAAGAAACACTCTTGAAGATGAGAAAAAAGAGTATAAATTAATTAAACAAAGATTTTTAAATTACAGATTAATAAGCGGAAAAGTTGTTGTAAATAAAGAGGTTATTCCTTCGTATATTTTTGCTTATTCAACTATAAATAAAAATCAAACTAGTTCAAAAATAGAGTATGAAAAAGATGGAATAAACTATTTGTCAAAAGATGAAGTAAAAATAATCTCTTTGAATACTTTTAATAAACTTGCAAAAACAAACTATAAAAACACAAAAGAGCTAATATTTAAATCTATTAATTTTGAAGAGGAGATGATATTAAGAAATAATATTTTGAAAAATCCTTTTGATTTAAGTGCTTTAATTGTAATTGATGAGATTATTGATTCTAAATATGAAATTTTTATAAATAGTGTAACATATGAAGATGTAAAAGAGGAGATTGTATGAGAGTTTTAGTAAGTGCTATGGAGACATCATCTAATATTCATCTAAAAGAGTTAAAAAAATATTTAGATGATGGTATTGAGTTTGTTGGAGTTTTTGATAAGGAGTTAGGAAATCCACTTTATGATTTAAGCTCTTTAGCAATTATGGGATTTGTTGATGCTCTTAAAAAATTAAGATTCTTTTTTCGTCTTAGAGATGAACTTGTTGAGCTTGCAAAAGATTGTGATAAGGTTTTACTTCTTGATAGTAGTGGATTTAATCTGCCTTTAGCAAAGAAACTAAGAGAGACATATCCAAATAAGGAGATTATTTATTATATTCTTCCTCAAGCTTGGGCATGGAAGAGAAAAAGAGTAATTGCATTAGAGAAATATTGTACAAAATTATGTTCAATTTTGCCTTTTGAGAGTGAAATTTATAATGATAAATCTAAAATAACTTATGTGGGACATCCTCTTTTAGATGAAATACCAAAATTTAAAAATGAGCTATCAAGCTCACAAAAAATAGTTTTTATGCCTGGTAGTAGAAAAACTGAGATAAAAAATCTAATGCCTATTTTTAAAGATTTAATAAAACATATTCCAAACAAAGAGTATATTTTAGTAATTCCATCAAAATTTAGTGATGAATATATAAAAAAAGTTTATGGAGATATTGGTGATTTTAAAATATCTAAAAATGCACATGAAGCACTTTTAGAAGCTGAATATGCTTTTATTTGCTCTGGAACTGCAACTTTAGAAGCTGCACTTATTGGAACTCCTTTTACTCTTTCTTATATAGCAAAAAAATTAGACTTTTTTATTGGAAAGAGTTTTGTAAAATTAAATTATGTAGGACTTGCAAATATATTTTTTGAAAAAATGACAAACAATAAACTACATAGTGAATTTTTACAAAATGAAGTAAGTGTAGAGAATCTTTTAAAAGATTATAAAACTTGCAATAAAAATCTTTTCTTTGAAAATTCGAAGCTTTTAAGAGAGTATTTAAAACATGGTAGTTCAAAAAATGTTGCAAGCATTATAAAAAACTAAACAACTTTTAGTTATAATCATCAACTTTAGCAATTTTAAAATTCAGGAATTATTATGTTTGATATTATACAAATTCAAGAGATTTTACCTCATAGATACCCTCTTCTTCTAGTAGATAGAATTACAGATATGGAAGTTGCAAAATCTATAAAAGGTTTTAAAAATATCTCTATATCTGAACCAGCGTTTCAAGGGCATTTCCCTGGGCATCCAATTTATCCAGGTGTTATGATACTTGAAGGAATGGCACAATGTGGTGGAGTTTTAGCTCTTAAGAGTTCAGGTTTAACTGATGAGCAGATGAAAGATAAAGTTATCTATTTTATGAGTATAGACAAGGCAAAATTTAGAAATCCAGTTCGTCCAGGAGATAGACTTGACTATGAATTAACAGCTCTTAAAATGAAAAGTTCTTTGATGGTACTTGAGGGAAAGGCTTATGTTGATGGAAAACTAACAGCTGAAGCAGAATTTAAAGCTATGATAGTTGATAAATAATTAAGGTCGAAAATGAATAACATTCACAAAACAGCCATCATTGAAGATGGTGCAATTTTAGGGGAAAATGTAACGGTTGGAGCATATACTATTATAGGAAAAAATGTAAAAATCGGTGATGGAACAGTAATCGACTCTCATACAGTAATTACTGGAAAAACAACAATTGGAAAAAATAACCATATATTTTCCCATGCTTCAATTGGAACAATTCCACAAGATTTGAAGTTTAATCCAAATGATGATGTTGAGCTAATTATTGGTGATAATAATAAGATTAGAGAATACACTTTATTTAATCCAGGAACTATAACAGGACATTCTAAAACAGTTATTGGAAACAATAATTTATTTATGGGATATACTCATGTTGCTCACGATTGTGTTATTGGAAATAACTCAATTTTTGCAAATGGTGTAACTTTGGCTGGTCATGTTGAGTGTGGAGATTTTGTAGTTATTGGTGGTCTTACTCCAATCCACCAATTTTGTAAAATTGGAACAGGTGTAATGGTAGGAGGAGCTAGTGCAGTTGCTCAAGATATTCCACCATTTTGTTTGGCTGAAGGAAATAAAGCTTTAGTAAAAGGATTAAATCTTGTAGGTCTTAGAAGAAGACTAGAAAACAGAGAAGATGTAGATGCTCTAAAACATGCATATAGAGAACTATTTAATATGGCTAAACCTCTTCAAGAAGCGGCTCTTGATTTATATGAAAATGACAAAAATCCTTACGTAAAAGAGATGGCAAATTTTGTATTAAATACAAAAAGAGGTATTCCTTTTGAAAGAAAAATAAAGAGTGAAAATGAGTAAATTAATATGTGATTTTTGTGGAGCAACAGACACAAAAGCAAATCCTGTAATAACAGGAGACAATGCTTGTATATGTAAAGCTTGTGTGGGTGCTGCTTATGATATTATGAGTGGTGATTTTGTTGATGGTGAGACAAATTCTAAACCTAAAAAAGTAGAAAATATAAAAATAAAAACTCCTGCTGAATTAAAAAAGATTTTAGATGAGTACGTTATAGGACAAGAAAGAGCTAAAAAAGTTCTTTCCGTTGCTGTTTATAACCACTATAAAAGAATCTTTAGAAAAGATGAATTGCAAGGTGATATTGAATTAAATAAATCAAATGTACTTTTAATTGGACCAACTGGAAGTGGAAAAACTCTTTTAGCTCAAACAATATCAAAATATCTTGATGTTCCTTTAGCAATTGCAGATGCAACAAGTTTAACAGAAGCTGGATATGTTGGTGATGATGTTGAAAACGTTGTAACAAGACTTGTTCAAGCTGCTGGTGGGGATATAGAGAAAGCTCAAAGAGGAATAATTTTTATTGATGAAATAGATAAAATTGCAAGAATGAGTGAAAATAGAAGTATAACAAGAGATGTTTCAGGAGAGGGAGTTCAGCAAGCACTTCTTAAAATTATAGAAGGTGCTGTAGTAAATGTTCCACCAAAAGGTGGAAGAAAACATCCTGGACAAGACTCACTACAAGTTGATACTACAAATATTTTGTTTATTTGTGGAGGAGCTTTCGATGGACTTGAAGATATAATAAAAAGAAAACAAGGTTCAAATGTTTTAGGATTTAACCAAGATAAAAAATCAAAAGTTGAGCAAGATAAGATTATCTCAAATGTTGAGACAGATGATTTAGTAAAATATGGACTTATACCAGAACTTATTGGAAGATTGCATATGATTGCAACTTTAAATGAGATTACAAAAGAGGATATGGTTCATATCTTAACAGAGCCAAAAAATGCTCTAATCAAACAGTATATAAAATTATTTGAGATGGATAATGTAACTTTAGAGTTTGAAAAAGATGCCCTTTTAGAGTTAGCAAATTTAGCAATTATTAGAAAAACAGGGGCAAGAGGTTTAAGGTCGATTTTGGAAGATATTATGCTTGATATTATGTTTGATCTTCCAAAATATAAGAGTAAAAAAATAGTTATAACAAAAGATGTAGTTTTAAAAACAGAAGAACCAAAAGTTATTAAAGGATAAGTATGATTTTAGATAAATTTATAGGCGTTTTTTCAAACGATATGGCAATAGATTTGGGTACAGCAAACACAATCGTATCTGTAAAAGGTAAAGGTATTATTATAAATGAGCCTTCTGTGGTAGCAGTACAAAGAGATAGACATGGTAAAGATAAAATTTTGGCAGTTGGTCAAGAAGCAAAAAGAATGTTAGGAAAAACTCCAATAAATATTCAAGCAGTTCGTCCTATGCAAGATGGAGTTATTGCTGATTTTGAGATGACTGAAAGAATGATTAGATATTTTATTGAAAAAGCACACTCAAGAAAATCATTTATAAGACCTAGAGTAATTATTTGTATCCCTTATGGTATTACTCAAGTTGAGAGAAAAGCAGTTGAAGAGTCAGCTTTAAGTGCAGGAGCTAGAGAAGTTTTCCTTGTAGAAGAGCCAATGGCAGCAGCAATTGGAGCTGGAATTCCAGTTTCTGATCCAGAAGGTCATGTTGTTGTTGATATTGGTGGTGGTACAACAGAAATTGGTGTTACATCTTTGGGTGGATTAGTTTTATGTAAATCAGTTAAAGTTGGTGGAGATAAAATTGATAGATCAATTATTGAATATGTAAGACAAAATTACAACTTATTTATAGGTGAGAGAACAGCTGAAACTGTTAAAATAGCAGTTGCTGCAGCAATTAAGCTTGATCCTGAATTAAAAATACAAATTAAAGGTAAAGATCACTCTGGATACTTATCAACAATTGAGCTTGGAAGTGAAGGAATTAGAATTGCAATAAAAGAGCCTCTAAAAGAGATAGCTTCTGCAATTAGAAGCGTTTTAGAAAATATGCCACCAGATTTAGCTGGAGATGTTGTTGATAATGGAATTATAATAACAGGTGGTGGAGCTTTAATTAGAGGATTAGATAAATATCTAACTGAAATTGTAAAAATCCCTGTAAGAATTGCAGATGAGCCACTTCTATCTGTTGCTTATGGAACAAGTCAGGTTTTAGATGAGCCAGGACTTTTAAAAATTATTGAAGATATGAAAAACTCTTAAATTATTTAAAAAATGAAGCGATTTTTATTTTTACTACTAATTATATTTGCTGGATTATCTTATCTTTTTGAATTAGATGAGTTTCTAGCAAAGCACTTTAAAGTATTTGGAAATTTAAAAGAGTCATATATAAATACATACATAAGCGTATCAGAAAAGTTTGCAAACCATTTTGAGCACGAAAGATTAATAAGAGAACTTCAAAATGAGAACTTAGAACTAAAAGAGTACAAAGTACTCTACAATACTACAGTATCAACAATAGATAATTTAAAAAACTTACTTGAGAATATTGAAATTCCAGATATTAGTTCTAAAATTGAAGTTATTAGAGTTTTATCGTACGTACATTTTGATGATTTTACAAGTGTTTGGTTAGATAAAGCTCCTACGGATAATAAAATATTAGGATTAATCTCTGATAATTATGCGGCTGGAATTTCTATGACTAAAAATGGTAAAAGTATAGGACTTTTAAATGGAAATAAAGATTGTACTTATGCTGTTTTTATAGGAAATGAGAGAAATCCTGGAATTGCAACTTCAAATGACGAATCATCAGATTTATTATCTGTAAAATTTATTCCAGTTTGGGCTGATATAAATGTTGGAGATGAAGTTATAACTTCAGGAATGGATAATATTTTTTATGAAGGTCTTAGAGTTGGTAAAGTTGTAGAGATAAAAGATTTCCCTGAGATGAAAGTTGCAACAATAAAACCATATGCAAACCCTCTAAAAAAGAGATTCTTTTACACATATGAAGCAAATAGTAACATTGAAAATCAAGAAAATAGTACTGTTGAAAATTTAGAAGAGTTAAAAAAAGTAGAGAATAAAGAGCAAAAATAGTAATTTTTAATATATAAAATTAGTATCTAGCCATTATTCTATCAACATCTCCCCAAGACAATTTATTATCTTTTTTAAACATATTATAGATATATCTTGCAAACATATCTGTTTCTATATTAACTTTACTTCCTGATTTATAATTTTTAAAAATTGTATTTTGTATAGTATGTGGAATTATTGTTAATCTAAAAGAAGTTTCAAAAACATCATTAACTGTAAGTGAAACTCCATCAATAGTAATGCTTCCTTTTGGAATAACAAATTTAATAAACTCTTTTGGTAAAGATATATAAAAATCTGTAGAGTTTCCATTTTTCTCTATTTTTTCAACTACACCGATACAATCAACATGTCCTTGAACAATATGACCTTCAAATCTATCACCCATTTGCATTGCTGGTTCTATATGAACTTCGTTTTTGTAGTTTTCTAAAGCTAAAAGAGATGTGCTTTCAGGAGATAACTCTACACTAAAACTATTATTTGAAATTTTAATAACAGTTAAACAAGCTCCATTTACAGCAATAGAGTCACCAATTTTTGGTTTATAGTTTGATTTTAGAGTTAAAATATTGTTTGAAAAGCTTTCTACTTTTGCTAATTCTCTTATAAGCCCTGTAAACACTTAAAAAACCTTTAGATAAAATTTGGTTATAATAGCCAAAAATTCATAAGAAGCTAATTTTTACTAATATTTAAAAATCTGATACTCTTTAAAAAGGAAAATTTAATGCAATACGATATTATCGTGGTTGGTGCAGGACATGCTGGTATTGAAGCAGCACTAGCAGGTGCAAGACTTGGAAAAAAAACACTATTAATTACTATGTTAGTTGAACAAATAGGAGCAGCTAGTTGTAACCCTGCCATTGGTGGTTTAGCAAAAGGACATTTAGTAAGAGAACTAGATGCAATTGGTGGGGAGATGGGACTTTGTACAGATGCTACTGGAATTCAGTTTAGAATATTAAATGATTCAAAAGGTGCAGCTGTTCAAGGTACAAGAGCTCAAATTGATATGGATGAATACAAGGAGTATATGCGAAAAGTTTGTCATAGTACACCAAATTTAGATATTTATCAAGATGAGGTTAGTTACTTAATTGTTGAAAATGATGAAGTTTTAGGAGTAAAAACAAAACTTGGAGAAGAGTTTAAATCTAAGAAGACGATTCTTACAACGGGGACTTTTATGAGAGGTTTAATTCATATTGGAGAAAATACATATCAAGCTGGTCGTGCTTGGGAGTTGCCATCTAGTACTCTTTCTATTCAGCTTAAAGAGTTAGGATTAAATGTAGGAAGATTAAAAACTGGAACTCCATCAAGACTAGATGCAAATAGTATTGATTTTAGTGTTATGGATATGCATGGAGGTGATATAAAACCAACACCATTTTCATTTAGAACGCCTAAAAAAACTTTTAATCCAACACAATATCCATGTTATGTAACATATACAAATCTTGATACTCACGAAATAATTTCACAAAATTTTCATAGAGCCCCAATTTATACAGGACAAATTCAAGGCTCAGGTCCACGATATTGCCCTAGTATTGAAGATAAGGTGAAAAGATTTAGTGAAAGAGAGCGACATCAACTATTTTTAGAACCTCAAACAGCAAAATGTACAGAGTACTATATAAATGGAATGTCTAGCTCTTTACCTATTGAAATACAAAAAAAGATGATAGCTAGTGTAAAAGGTTTAGAGAATGCAAGAGTTATTAGATATGGATATGCTATAGAGTATGATTATGTTGATCCAACAGAGTTAAAACATACACTTGAAACAAAAAAGATAAAAAATCTTTATCATGCTGGACAGATAAATGCAACAACAGGATATGAAGAAGCAGCAGCTCAAGGATTGATGGCAAGTATAAATGCTTCTTTGGCAATAGATAATAAAGAGCCATTTATTTTAAGACGAGATGAAGCATATATTGGTGTTTTAATTGATGATTTAGTTACAAAAGGAACACACGAACCATATAGAATGTTTACTTCAAGAGCTGAGTATAGACTTCTTTTAAGAGAAGAGAATGCAGATTTGAGATTAAGTCATTATGGATATGAATTAGGGCTTATCTCTAAAGAGCAAATAGACAAGGTAGAAGAGAAAAGAAAAACTCTTCAAGAGGCTGTAGAGTTTATGGCAAATACATGGATAACTGCAAAAAAAGAGACTTTGGAACTTCTTGAAAGTATTGGCGAAGATAAAATAAATGATAGAGTTTTATTAATAGATTTAATAGGAAGAAACACTATTGATAAAGAGAAGTTTGATGTTTTAGTACCTAGTTTAAAAGATCTTGATGATTATTTCAAAGAGCAAATTATTATAGAAGCAAAATATTATAGATATATTCAAAAGCAACAAAAGCAGATAGAAAAAATGAAAAAAATGCTAAAACTAAATATACCTGAAAACTTCTCATATAGAGGACTTCCAGGGCTTTCAAATGAGGTTGTGGAAAAGCTTGAAAAGCACAGACCACCAACTTTATATAATGCAAGTTTAATTTCTGGAATTACTCCTGCTGCTTTGGATATTGTACATTTGAATTTAAATATGTTTTGTCACAAGCAATAAAAAATGATAATGGTCAAATATAAATTGATAATATGTAAAATAAAAAATGATAATGATAGGATAATTTAATCATGGCAACTAGAAAAAGTATCATTCCTGAGTTTATGAAAAATAATCCAGATGATACTTTTCAATTTTTATTTCCCCTTAAAATAGCACTTGATGAAGATAAATATGGCAATAGTCACTATGAAGTTGTAGTTAAAAATATAACTAAAACTGAAGTATTTAAATATCCAGTATCGCCTGAATTATTTTTCACGCATTATCAATTTTTAGAGTACTATCAAAATGGTAAAAAAATCGATAGAAAAAATAGTATAGAAGAAAAAAGTTTTATGATTGATTCTAAATCTATTAATGAAAATAATTTAAAAAAATTAAAAGATTTGCTTGATGAAGATACAATAGGAATATTGCTTGGTTGGAATAAAAAATATCTAAAAACGGCTGAAAATATAAATTGTTATATAGTAGAAATAGATGGTGTTAATTTAATCATCCCGCACTTTGCAATTGGTATTTATTACTATTTTAGATCTTCTGCTTTGAAAGAAGCCGTTCTTGACTCAACATTGCAAGAGTTGTATATACTTTGTGATGATAATCCAAAAGATGCAAAGATAGTTTTACCTAAATATAAAACAGATGAAGATGCAGCTATTATACATAGATTTGCTTGTCAAAAAAGTGCAATTAAAGAGTTTGATAATGTATCTAGCTATATTCATAATTACTTGAAGTATATGCAAGAAAAAAATTTAGATGAAGATATTTATAAAATGCATCTTAAATTTAATTTTCCAACAAAAGAACAATTTAAAATCGATACAAGAAGTTCAATTATTAAAAATAAAGTTACAAATGAAATTTATTACTTTATTCATGAAATTATAAATGATTATTCTAGTATAGGATTCGAAAAACTCACAAAATATATTCAAAAAAATAAAATAACTCTAAATATTGATGATATAGATAATCTTCCAGTTATAGAAAGAGAAGTACCAGATGAAACAACAGAAATACTTCAAATAGCTCATGCTGATAAAAAGTATACACAAACATCTAATCAAAAGAATAGAAAAAAGAGTTGTGGTAGTTTAAAAGATATTACAGTAGATGAAAGTATATCTTCTTTAGGGATGATTGAAAATTTACTAAAAATATATAAGGACCAAGAGAGTGATGAAAAAATAGATCAAAGCTTAACTCAATCATCTTCAAAAGGAAAATCAAATATTAGAAGAGTTGTAATTTCAACTGAATTTGTTAAAGATACTTCATCTAATCCTTTAAACGAGATTGATAATTTTGTTGTGTTTAGACAATATATTAGATATTTAGAACAAAGAAACGATATAAAAAATTTAATTATAAGTGATGAAAAAGAGTTACAACAATTTATTTTAGATGTTGAAGATGGTAAAAAACAAGTTAATCCTAAATGTAAAATCAATAAAAGAGCTAGAAAATATATTACAGTTAAATTTCAATATGAAAATTCTTTTATTGGATTATTAGAACTAGAAAATACACCTAAAAATGCAAATTCTACATGGGTGATAATATCTAATAGACAAGTTAAAGATAGCGATTTTAATTATTTTATAAATTTATATTTTAAAGATGATAAAAATATTCCTGATATAATAGAAAATCATTCTAAAACTAATCCTAAATTTACTAAAAAGAATCATGAAAGAAATGTGAATTTAGAAGATAAGCAACTTGGGATGTGGTATGCTGGATTACTGAGTAAAATTATATAAAATAACAATCAATTACTAATAATTAATATTTTAAAAAGCGCTATTGCTGTGTAAATAATATTTTTGTTCCCAAAAATATTCATCTATATTAAATTTCTTTCTTATGAGTCTGCTTGAGACAGTTTTAAAATTACTAATAAGATTTGATAAAAAAATATTTGGTGTTGATTGAAAATTTATTATTAAAATTGATTCTTCTACAAAAACTATCTTGCTTACAATACATTTATTATGATTCTCAAAAATATTATAAATTACTTTATTCAATTCTATTTCTATATCTTTTGATATTATTTTTTTCTTCTCTAAAGTTTCTACAATTAAAGTAAAAACTAAATTATAATTAGAGTGCTTAAATGCTTTATAATCGATATTTTTAAACATTATTTTTCTTTCTATGTAATTTGACAATTAAACTATAATAAGCTATAATTATAATAGATAATTTAACAAAAGTCAAATTATATAATCGTTGTTATATAAGGATTAATATGAGTAAATCAAAAATTGAATGGACTGGGTCAACTTGGAATCCAATAACAGGATGCACTAAGTATAGTGATGGTTGTACAAATTGTTATGCTGAAAAAATGGCAAATAGATTAAAAAATATGGGTTTGAAGAAATATGAAAACTCATTTAATTTAACATTACATTATGAAAATATTGAAGATCCATTATTTATGAAAAAACCTCAAACAATATTTGTTTGTTCTATGAGTGATATATTTCATAAAGATGTGCCTGATGAATTTATATTAAAACTATTTGAAGTTATGAATAAGGCTTATTGGCATACTTTTCAAGTTTTAACTAAGAGAGCGGAGAGAATAAAAGAACTCAATGATTCAATTACTTGGACAAAAAATATATGGTTAGGTACAACTGTTGAAAGTCAAAAAGTTACACATCGAATTGATTATCTAAGAGAATCTGGTGCATATATAAAGTTTCTTTCTATAGAACCATTATTAACTCCAATAAACGATTTGAAATTAAAAAATATTGACTGGGTAATTGTTGGTGGTGAAAGTGGAGCAAAAGCTAGACCCATACTAAAAGAGTGGGTTGTAGATATAAAAAATCAATGTAATACTCAAGATGTTCCTTTTTTCTTTAAACAATGGGGAGGAAAAAACAAGAAAAAGGCAGGTAGACTTTTAGATAATAATACATATGATGAAATGCCTAAAAAAATAATAGAGAATTTACTTGGCTAAAGTCAATAAATATAATTGGTGTATAGGAGAAGAGTTACCAACTATTGAAGACCATAGTAAGGTAAAGCTAGATATTATTGAGAATTACTTAGAGATATATTTAAGGTATTTAACTAAAGGTTTTAAAGTAAGTTCATTAAAACTTGATATTATTGATGGCTTTTGTGGTGGGGGAATTTATAGTGATGGAACAACTGGAAGCCCAATAAGAATAAAAGAAACTATTGAAAAAACAAAAAAAATAATCAATTTTGAAAAAGAAACAAGTAATTGTAAAACGGTAACTTTTGATATTAAATATACTTTTATCGAAAAAAACAAAAATTCATTCTTGTTTTTAAACAAGACATTAAATGATTATGGTTACCTAAGTGAAGACACAAATTGTTTGAATGGTAAATTTGTTTCTTACTTAGATGTAATTATAGATAATATTAAAAATCGAAGTCGTGCAAATAGATGTATTTTTATTCTTGATCAATATGGTTATGCTGATGCACCTATTCCTGTCATAAAAAAGATTTTTGAACAATTACCAAAAGCAGAAGTTATATTAACTTTTTCTGTTGATAGTTTAATTGATTATCTTTCAAGTGAAAAACCTCAAGTTCTTTATAATATGGGATTATCAAAAGAAGATTGTGAACAAATTTATGATGTAAAAGAAGATAATGATTTTTCAAGAACAAAGATACAGCCTTTACTATATAAAACAATAGTAAACACTGTAAATGCACCATTTTATACACCATTTTTTATAAAAAGTGATGCTTCTTCTCGTGCTTATTGGTTATTCCATTTTTCTACTCATGCAATCGCAAGAGATGAAATGATGAAAATTCATTGGAAAAATCAAAATACTTTTGTTCACCATGCAGGTGCAGGATTAAAAATGTTTGTAGGATATGATTCTAAGTGTAAAGATAATTTATTTAATCATTCTAATTATACTTTTGATGATTTGTCTAAAGAAAAAAGTATTCAATTATTAAGTTGTGAATTACCAAAGATAATTCAAGAAAAAAAATGTTTAGATTTTAATTCTTTAAATAATTTAATAGCAAATGAAACTCCAGTTACAAGAGATATAATAAGAGAATCATTAGCAAATTCAATAGAATCAGGTGAAATAAAAATTGTTTCAAAAGATAATAATCAAATTAGAAGAAAACATACTACTATTCAAGATAAAGATATTATAAAATGGACACAGCAAAGACAAATAAGCTTTTTATTCTAATATAATCTCTCTCATGTATTTATTTCTTGAATAAGCTTTTTTGTTAATTGTCTTATTGCTTTTAATGAGAAATTCATCGGGTATATTTGCTATTTTAATTAGTTTATTTTTGAGTAAATCATTAATAGAGCGGTGTATATTATCAGAAGTAGGTATATTATTTTTCTCTGCATATTTCCAAGAATTGGTATTTGTATATAATTCTTGTACTATATTATTTAAAGAAATAGTTTTTTTATATTTTATGATTTTTATAATATCATTTCCAATATTATCAAATAAGCTTGTTGCAAAAGATCCTTTATACTCTTCTAATGATTCAAAATAAGAGTTTAAAAAGGCATCTGATACACCAATACTATTAGTTCCTAATAATAATTGAAAGTTATCTTTTTCAACTATCTTACCTTCTCTAGTTGTAGGAATAGAAATATTTACAATATAATCTTTTGATATGGCTGAGAATCTAGTTCTAATACATTCATTAATTAAATCATTTGATAGTATTAAATTTTTTAATTCTTTTTTATCAATTCCTAAAAATTTTGCTGTATTTTCATGTTCAGGGTATCTTCCAATAATTCTTTTTAATGATTGAAAATTTATAAAAATCATAAAATCTTGTAGTTTAGCGTGATTTTGTAGTAAGTCGATTAAGTTGTTTAAATTAACTTCATTTGAAAATGGATCAACAAAAATAAATCCCCATGTTGAAAATTGTAAAAGATTTTTTATCTCATCGTTTTTTTCGTTCCAATTTCCATTATGTAGTTGTGTTGCTACTTTAGGATTTAATTTTTTACTTGATTTTAAATAAGATATATTTTTTTCTAATTCAGAATAACTAGTTTTATCAATTTCTGAAAAAAAACATTTCAATTGATGAAAAGAGTTTATTACTTCTGATTCTAAAATTGTATTTAAAGCAAGCATTGGTGATCCAAAAGTATCATCATTAAATTTTCCTTGTCCTGCATATAAATCAATATATGTAAAACTATTATTTTTAGAAAACTTTGCAGAAATACCTAATATAGACCTAAATGTATCATGAAAAATTTTATGTTTAATTTCGGTATGTTGTTTTTTATTTGTCAGAAAATGTTCTTGACTTTCTATCATTTTATTAATTCCTTATATTGTATATAAAACCAAAATATTAATTATAATATTATTTTATTCATATCACTTTAAATATCATAATATTTTATTTTTTTATAAATTTTATTAAATCCTTTATGAATACTAGGATGGCATCCAACAACTTCTGCAACATTTATAATATTAACACTTTCATTTATGCTTTCTAAATATTTAATTGCACCTAATACTTCCCTTTCAGCTATTTCTCTACCTTTTTTGTTTTTCATTGGTACCAAATCAAAGATTAAATTTTTGTACCAAAAAGAAGTATCTTTTAAGCTATGAAAAAAATCTCTATAAGTTACATTATTATCTTTAGCAAATTTTTTAAGGTTATATGGATAATTTTGAAATAAAAAATAAATCATTGAAGTTAAGTAAAAATCTTTATATACAAGACTTGCTTTTTTTGAGTTATACATTTTGATTTTTTTACAAACCTCTTTATATTGATTAATTAGTGGAAAATCATCTAAAACTAGTTTATCTGCGGTATCAATTAAATAAACAAATCTTTTAAAACTATTAAAAATATAAATAGAATGGATCATTTCATTGTTAATTATAAAGTAACCATTCTCTAATCCTTTTTCAAACCATTTTGTAGCTTCTAATCCATATCTATGATAATTTTCAATATTGTTGCAAACAGATGTTCTTAAATCTTTTTCACATTTACTACAAATTGCTAAATTCTTGTTGTGAGTTATTTTAGAAAAATTTACTCTTTCATAGCATACCCAGCATCTATCTGTTAAAAATAGCTCATGTTTTGTGCAAACATTATAAAATTGATATCTCCATTTTTTTCTAAAATATGGGATTGTATCTTCAGCTAAACATTTAGGACAATACATTAGTCCATAGTGATTTCTTTTATCTACAAGTTTTCTAATTTGATTTGGTGGATATAAATTATTATCACTACAAGAATAAAGGTAACCTTCTTCGCTTCTTAGAGACATTTTAAATATATCTTTTTTTGTAAGATTTGATTTATTTACTAAAGCATTGAATAATTTTTCATCATAAAGATAATCTAAATCTGTTCTTGAAATAGAGGTACCTTCTTTTTTTACATATAAACTCAAAAAAATAGATAATTTTCTTTTGTGTTCAATTGCAACTCTAGTTAACCAAGAGCTTAAAAGTTCATCTTCAAAAGGTTGAGGAACTATCAAAAAGAAATAATCCTGAATCCATGAAGTATCTCTTTTTCTAGACATTTTATAACTTTGGCAAATATTCTATATCATCAACTGAAATATATTCTTTTTTTGATTGGATCGCTTTTATAGATGCTTTTTTTAATAAATTTACAGTTTTACCAATTAAGCCTTCTGATTGATAAAATAATTTGCTAACTAATTCTGGATTATTTGCCATGTTTGAAGCTTTCTTAAGTGGTAAGCATCTTTCATATGTTGCTACAAATGATCTAAATTTTTTATCATTATTCCATCTAGGTAATTCAAGTGCAGGAAATCTACTGCTTGTTTCATTTCCTATTGATAATGCTGAATATGCTTCTCTTGTTCCTGCTAAAACAATTGTTAGCGATAAACTATTACTTAATTGTTTTAAATCATCTATAAAAGTTCTTTGTTTATTTAAATTTCCTCTTAAGGAGCTATGTATTTCATCTATTAAAATCATTTTGGTACCTAGTTTATTTAAATGATGTTTAGCAAGATGAGCTTTTGTTGCAACTTTATCAACTCTATTTTGTGGTACGCAAAGTTCATCAAGTATTAAGCTATATAATCTACTTTCATCAGGAATTGTTGGTGCTTGAAAATATATTATGGGTATCTCATAAATTGCTTCCCCATCTTTTGTGACATAATCAAGTTTTGTTTTATGCAATTCATACATTCTTTTTAATATTGCTGTTTTTCCATTATTTGAATCACCATATATGAGCAATCCTTCATGTCTCATTTGAGGAGGATCTAAAAATTTATCTTCTAAAATTTCTATTAATTTAACTGCTGCACCATAACCAATCCAATGATCTTTTTTACAGTATAAAATTCTTTCTTCATCACTTTTACTTAAGTATTCAATAGCTTCTGGTATTAAATTTCTTTCATTCATAAATTTAGCCTATAGGATATATTTCAAAATCTGAGTCATCTTCATCATTTGTATTTTTATATGTGTTAGATAGTGGTTGATTTTCTTTGTAATCGATTCTATCTTGGTCATTTTTTAAAGTTTTTTCTTGATGTTTTTTTGAGCTATCTTTTCTTCTGATTGATTTTTTTTCTTCTTTTGCTTGTGCAACATAAGAGTGTAATCTTTCATGCGCTTCAAAAATATCATGCTGTTCTAACTCTCTCCCAGATACTTTTTTTCTAGCTTCGGCAATAGAAGCTCTTAATTCTGATAAATTCATTTGAGGTTTTCTTATATCAGCATATGGAACAGTTATATAATCTTGTATATCTTCATCGTAAATATAAATTTTACTAATGTCTCTTGGATCCCGTCTACAAATTACTGTTTTTCCCAATTCAGGTTTTAATTTTTTATATTGAGTTGGAATTATATATTTTCTAAGCGTTTCACTAAAGTAAGTAATATAGTCAATTGTAATTCCATTTTTTTGAACAGTTCTGTTAATTCCAGGAAGTAGAGCCATTCTAAGTTTTAAAGTATTTGCAACAGTTACAGGTAGAAATGGAATAGATTTGTCTTCTCCAACTCCATATAAACCTTGATAAAATTTTTCTTCAGGAGTCATTCCTAAAGAGCTATGTTCTGTTTTATGATAAACATTTATTACAAAATCTAGATACCATTTTTCTAAATTATCTATTGTCATAACAGCATTACCATCGGAATCGTAATTACCTTTTTCAAAAATATTTGAAAAAGTACTTCCTGGTAATGTATGAACTTTTTTCATACATGTTCCAATAACTCTTTCTATTGCTCCACCAAATTCAGGTCTTGCTACTGGTCTATAAATATCCTCGATTCTATATTCTTTACAAAAGTTTTGTAAGCTTATACTTCTAAATTCTTTAGCATTATCCATATGGACTTTTTTTGGTAATCCATAAACTGGCCATTCTCCTTTAATTCCATATTTTTTAATGAAATCATCTTTTGGCAAAATTGCATTTAATAAACATTGTCCAACACTAAAATAACTTGGTGCTTCTAAAGAGATATAAAAACCAAAAATCATTCTACTATAAACATCAATAGCAACTGTAATAAATGGTCTTCCAATTGGTTTTCTTGTTTCATCATCAACTAAAATAACATCAACTTTAGTATGATCTATTTGAATAATATCCAAAGGCATTTTTACTTCAGGAAAATTGCTAGGCATTCCTCTTGTTTCATTAATCTTTATACCTTTTCTATTTTTAGCAATTATTTTTGGATGCAAGCTATTAATTCTATTTCTTAGAGTATTTTTAGTAGGCGCTTTTATATTTAAATTTCTACATTTATATACTATTTCATCATAAATCATTTGCAATGGATATTGTTGTTTATTTAAATAATATTCTTCAATAACATCATTGATTACAGTATCAACCGATTCATCTAATCTACTTTTCCCTTTGGCTCCACAAAATTCTCTTTTTGATGATAAAGAACTAATACTTCTATATTGTTCATAAGTATTCAGCCATCTATAAATAGTTGCAATACTTTTTTTATATTTTTTGGCAACTTTTAGTACATCATTTGCACTTCGGTCTTTTTTATCTATTAAAGATTTTATAATTTCAAATCTTTCGTTTGCTTTATCAAAATCTTTTTCACTTAGATCAACTAATGTTTTTTTATTTTCTTTTATATTTTTTGGCTCTACTATTAGTTCATGAACTTTAACGATTTTTTCATTAAATGGAGAGATAGCTCTTTTTAGTAATATTTCATCGAATGAAGGATAACCTTTAATGATATATTCTAAGTCTTTATAAAATATTTTTGAATCAATTTCAAATTTAATTATATTACTCATACGATAGCTCCACTAATGAATTCATGGTAATTTTTGATAACTCTAAATTAGTTTTTAGTTTTTCTTTACATACCAAATCCCAAATGCAATTTGAAATAAGTCCATATTCAATTGGGTTTTTTGATATTAAGTTTGCCAAATCGAAAGCAGATATTTTATGATTTTTATTAACCATCTTTAATATTTGATTTTCATATTTGTTTTCAATAGGTTGTAATTTGTATCTATATAAAAAATCCAAATTATCTAAATATATTTCACTATGTATTTTTTCAGTATAAACTTCAAAATCAAGATTCAATTTATTTACTGAAGTTTTTGCAGATTCAAATTTTTTTTCAAAATATTCTTTTCGTTTTTCTATTTCATTTGTGTACTTAACTTCTACAATACTATCTTTTTTATTTGAGCTTTTACTTCTTTTGATATAACAATCTGCACTATAAATTTTATTTTTACCATAGATATATATTTCTATTTGAGGCTGTTCTTGATAAGATATTACTTCATTGTCAAATTCTAGGGATAAAAAATGAGCTTTTTCAAGTTTTGATTCAAAACCTATTGAAGTATTATTTTTGATACTTGGGAAATGACCAGTAATAGAACGATAGTTCTTTTTTATTTTACGTTGAGAAAATTTTATAACAGAATATTGCATAGTTATTTTCCAAACAATTTAATTAATTTTATTATATACAAATTAACTTATTATATTATGAAATTTTTCTTCGTATTATTAATTAATAATTTAGTATATTTGACTAATTTTAATATATTTGTAAATATTAAGTTTATAATCTTTGTTATATAAAGGATAAATCTATTAAAATATAAAATAGTATTTTTATTATAAATTTAATATTTTCATATTTATAAAAAGGTAGAATGATTACAGAATTAAAATTTGGATAAACGCATTGGAAACAGAAAAAGAAACACGCAAAAAGCAAATTGATAAAAAGCTATTGTTATCAGATTGGGATACTTCAAACAACACTAAAGTTGTAAAAGAGTTTTATCTTAAAACATCAAATGAAAAAGTAGATTATGTTTTACTTGCAAAAGATGGCAAACCTTTAGCGGTTATTGAAGCAAAAAAATCATCTAAAGATGCGGAACTTGGTCGTGAACAAGCAAAACAATACTGTCAAAATATTAAAGATGAGTTTTCAATTGATTTACCTTTTTGTTTTTATACAAATGGAAATGATATTTATTTTTGGGATATAGGCAACTACCCACCAAGAAAAATATATAGCTACCCAACAATAGAAGATTTAGAAAGATTAAGGCATATTAAGAAATACAAAAAATCACTCTCCCATGAATTCATAAATACAAATATAGCAGGAAGAGATTATCAAGTAAGTGCTATCCGTTCTGTGATGGAAGCCATAGATAAAAAAAGAAGAGATTTTTTACTTGTAATGGCAACAGGTACAGGAAAAACAAGAACTACTATTGCACTTATAGATTCACTAATGAGAGCAGGAATTGTCAAAAACACTCTTTTTTTAGTTGATAGAATTGCTTTAAGAGAACAAGCCATAGAAGCTTTTAAAGAGTATATGCCAAATGAACCCTACTGGCCAAAATTTGGTGAAAGTACCATTGCAAAAGATAGAAGGCTTTATATTTCAACATATCCAACTATGCTAAATATTATAAGAGATGATGATCAGTCTTTATCCTCTCATTTTTTTGATTTAATTATTATTGATGAATCACATAGATCTATTTATAATACTTACGGAGAAATATTAGACTATTTTGATGCCATCAAACTAGGACTTACGGCAACACCAACAAGCGTGATAGACCATAATACTTTTAATCTTTTTGATTGTGAGGATGGAATTCCAACTTTTGCATTTTCATATGAAGAAGCACTTGATCATATACCACCGTATCTTTGTGATTTTCAAGTTATGAAAATAAAAACAAAATTTCAAGATGAAGGACTAAGCAAAAGAACTATTTCTCTGGAAGACCAAAAAAGATTAATTTTAGAGGGTAAAGATATTGAAGAGGTTAATTTTGAAGGAACAGATTTAGAAAAAAGTGTTATCAACATTGATACAAACAGATTAATCGTAAAAGAGTATATGGAAGAGTGTATCAAAGATGATAACGGTGTTCTTCCATCTAAAACAATCTTCTTTTGTATGACAAAAGCACATGCAAGAAGAGTTGAAGAGCTTTTTGATGAGCTTTACCCTGAACATGTCGGCGAACTTGCAAAAGTGATAGTATCTGATGATAGCCGAGCTTATGGCAAAGGTGGATTACTTGATCAGTTTAAAAATCAAGATATGCCAAGAGTAGCCATAAGTGTCGGTATGCTCGATACTGGTGTGGATATAAAAGAGGTTACAAATTTAGTATTTGCAAAACCGATTTATTCATACACTAGATTTTGGCAGATGATAGGAAGGGGTACAAGGCTACTAGACCAATCAAATCTAAAACCATGGTGTACCAAAAAAGACAAATTCCTCATACTTGATTGTTGGGATAATTTTGAATACTTCAAACTGCAACCTCAAGGAAAAGATTTAACTTCAAACACTCCATTACCAGTGACACTTTTTGATTTAAGAGCTCAAAAAATAGCAACTGCGATAGAGACAAATCCAGATATCACCACAAAAGAGATAGCTAAACTTCAAGAGTTTATTGCCTCATTTCCAGCAAATTCTATCACTATCAAAGATGCTCAAAATGACCTTGATAAGTTAGATAGTAACTTTTGGCAAGATATAACAAAAGAGAAAATCAGCTTTTTAGATGCTTACATCAAGCCCCTTGCAAAAAGTATCGTTGGAGTTGATTATAAAGCTATGAGATTTGAAAAAGATGTACTAGCATATAGTACTTATCTACTTCAAAATGACAAAGAAAAACTTGAAAAACAAAGAGATAAGCTTATCTCTCAAATTAGTGAACTACCACTTTCTATAAACATAGTAGCTACACAAAAAGAGCTTATCACAAAAGCAAAAGAGGTAAAATACTGGAATCATGTAAGCGATAGTGAACTAGATAGCTTAGTAGTAAATCTTGCACCACTTATGAAATATAGAGAAGAACTAAGTCCGAAACAACAAGCTAAATATGACTTTGAAGACATCATCAAAGAAAAAGAATTTGTAGAATTTGGAGCAGATAGAGAATCAGTAAGTATCACAAAATACAAAGAGATGGTAGAAAACAAAATAGCCGAACTTCTTGATAAAAATCCTATTTTACAAAAACTAAAAAATGCTCAAGCTATAACTCACGATGAGATAGAAACACTTGCCCAAACTCTTCACGATGAAGACCCATATATCACGATAGACTTACTAAGACGAGTCTATATGAACAAAAAAGCACCATTTTTAAAATTTATCAAACATATTTTAGGAGTGGAAGAACTTAAAAACTTCCCAGATACTGTAAGTGAGTCATTTGATAAGTTTATACAAATGCATCCAACTCTTACAACAACACAGTTGAAGTTTTTAGAACTACTTAAAAACTATATCATCGATAACGGCGATATAACCAAAAAAGACCTAATCCAAGCGCCGTTTACGGTGATTCATCCATCTGGAATAAGAGGAGTTTTTACTCCAGCAGAAATTGAAGAAATACTACAAATCACACAGGAGCTAGTCGCATAATGTTACACTTAAATTCACAATTGAAAAGCCTAATAGATAAACTTTGGGATAAATTTTGGAGTGGAGGAATATCAAATCCACTCACAGCAATAGAGCAAATCACATATCTTATTTTTATGAAAAGAATCGATGAGTTAGACCTCAAAAGAAAAGCAGATGCAGAGTGGACTAGTGAAGAATATAAATCAATATTTGATGGATTATATTCAAAAATTGTTCAAGAATATAATCCACACACAAATAGTTATAAAGATGTCAAAGAAACTTATTCAAAAGAAGAGTTTAGATGGAGTTTTATTAAAAATATGAATACAGCAAGTGAAAAACTTGATCATATTTCTCAATATGTTTTTCCATTCATTAAAGAATTAAATGGCAAAAATTCACATTTTACAAAGCATATGAAAAATGCGGTTTTTGTGATTCCAAGTCCATCATTATTAGATGAATCAATAGGAATCATCGAAGAGCTTTTTAAAGAGATAGAAAAAGATGCACTAGAAAACGGACAAGCTTTTCAAGATATTCAAGGGGATGTTTATGAGCATCTTTTAAGTGAGATAGCATCAGCTGGTAAAAATGGGCAGTTTAGAACTCCAAGGCACATCATAAACTTGCTTGTAGATTTGGTAGAGCCAAAATATGGAGATAAGATAGCCGACCCTGCATGTGGTACAGGTGGATTTTTATTAGGGGCTTATCAGTTTATACTCACTACTTTTGATAGAGATAAAAAACACAGTATCACTGATGAAAATGGATTTGTAAGAAGCACTACAAGTGCATTACTTACAGAAGAGAGAAAACAAGTGATAGACAAATCACTTAGAGGTTATGACATCGATGTGACAATGGTAAGACTAGGGCTTATGAATCTTATGATGCACGGTATCGATGACCCAAATATCGACTATACAGATACTCTCAGTAAAAGCTTCCAAAAGTATAGCGATGAGCAAGGCTCTTATGATGTAGTGTTAGCAAATCCACCTTTTACAGGTAATCTAAACAAAGGGGAGATAGATGATACTTTGACTCTTAGCACCACAAAAACAGAATTACTTTTTATAGATAGAATCTATTCTATGCTAAGAGGTGGTGGAACAGCAGGTATCATCATACCTCAAGGGGTACTTTTTGGTAGTGCAAAAGCTTTTGTGGATGCTAGAAAGATTATGATAGAAAACTCTCAACTCAAAGCAGTTGTCACTATGCCAAGTGGTGTATTTAAGCCTTATGCTGGTGTTGCTACAGCAATACTCATATTTACCAAAGGTGGAGAGACAGATAAAGTATTTTTCTATGATATGCAAAGTGATGGATATAGCTTAGATGACAAAAGAGCTAAACTTGAAGGCTATGGAGACTTACAAAATATTATCACAGAGTATAAAAGCAGAGCCACAAATTCAAATGATAGAAGTGGCAATATCTTTATGGTATCAAAAAAAGAGATAGTAGAAAATAACTACGACCTAAGTCATAGTAGCTACAAAGAAGAGGTTTATGAAGAGGTGAAATATGATGATCCAAAAGATATTTTAGAGACTCTTTCAAACCTTGAAAACGATATACAAACAGAACTTAGCAAAATAAAGAGTTTGTATGCCTAATATACATTTTGAGCGATTTGATAAGCTTTTAAAGTTTTTACCAAAATCAAAGATAAAAGCTGGAGATGGTCAAGAGAGTGGGAAGTATCCATTTTTCAAATCAGGAAACGACCAATCAAAGTTTATAGATACTGCTATTTTTCAAGGTGAGAGTTTAATTATTGGCGATGGTGGAAGTGCAAATATAAATTTTTATGATAAAAAATTCTCTGCATCTGATCATTGTTATGTAATACAAAAAAATACTCAAGATATAGATATAAAATATGTATATTACTATCTAAAATCAAATCTTCAAATCTTAGAAACTGGTTTTAAAGGGGCTGGATTAAAAAATATTTCAAAAAAATATATTTCAGAGATAAAAATCCCACTTTTACCACTGCAAGACCAACAAAAAATAGCACAGCTACTTACTCAAATAGAAGAGCTGATAAATAAAAGAGAAGAGAGTATCAAACTACTTGATGAGCTTATAAAAAGTACATTTTTGGATATGTTTGGGGATCCTGTTTTAAATCCTAGAAAATTTAAAAAAGAGAAAATTAAAAAATTTGGGAAAATTGTTACAGGTAATACTCCACCAAGAGCTGAAGATAAATACTATGATAATAATTTTATTGAATGGGTTAAAACTGATAATTTATTTGATGATCAATTATTTGCAACAGAAGCAAAAGAGTATTTATCTGAAGAAGGTTTAAGAGTAGGAAGAAAAGTTAAAGCAGGTTCTCTATTGGTTACATGTATTGCAGGAAGTGTAAAATCTATAGGAACTTCTTGCTTAGTAGATAGAGCTGTATCATTCAATCAGCAGATTAATGCTATTGAACCGTATGAAGGTATTGATTCATATTTTTTATATCAGTTATTTAAGGTATCTAAACTATATGTACAAAATCAAGCTGGGAAAGGCATGAAGAAGATAATTACAAAATCGACTTTTGAAGATATACTTTTTCCAATGCCAGATAAAGATTCTCAAAAAAGATTTGGTGAAATTTTTCAAAATGTTTACAATTTAAGAATAATTTATCAAAATAGTTTAACTGAACTAAATAACCTTTTTGGCTCAATTGCTCAAAAAGCTTTTAAAGGTGAACTTAATGTAAGTAAAATAGAACTAATACAAAAAGAACAGGAAGAGATAACTATGTCAATAAAACTAGATGGATACAGACTTTTAGAAGAGATAAAAAAAGGTGATTTTGAAGCTTCAAAATATGTAAATGAACACCAAAATTATGATGCAATCAAAGATATGATTTTCAAACTTATTGAAGATGGAAAAATATCTCAAAAGTTTGATGATAATTCTAAAAAGATAATTTTAGAAGCAGAATAATGAGATTAAAAAGAATAAAGCTTAATAGTGATTTTAGAAGCCTAAAAAGTGGTTTTGAACTTCATTTTTTAGAAGAATATCCAAATTTTCAAGAGCTTAATCCTTATTGTATAGTTGGTAGAAATGGAAGTGGTAAATCTAATATATTGGAGCTTTTAGCTTCGATATTTTATAGTCTTGAACTTAGATATTTAAGTTATTTACCTGAAGTTTTTGAAGAGATAGATACAAAGAATCAAAGTCCAATTGCTTATGAATTAGAATATTTTATAAATAATTGTCATATTAAAATTGATAAAAAAGCTAATGAATATGCAAAATTATATTTTGATGGTGTTGAGTTTAATTCTACGGAGGATTTAAAAGATTTTTTACCACAATATGTGATTGGTTATTCATCTGGAGAAAATGAGATACTTAGTTTGCCATTTTTTAAAATGAGATTTATCCAATTTGATGAGTATCTTAATTGTCTTACGAATGATATATACTTTGACAGACAAAATGCAGGGTTTATTTATCTTGACAATGAATACTCTCAAGCTATCTTCTTGTGTAATTTTTTATTTCAAAATGATGGTATTTTAAAAGTTTTCCAAGATGAACTAAAGATAGAAAAGATAAAAAGCTTTAGAATCATAATTCATCAAAATCATTTTGAAAGTATGAGTGAAGAGTATCAAAGTAGTGTCGCTGATATAGATAAAAGAGAACTGACAAACGGGCTTTTTACAAAAATTGAAAATCTCAAAAAATGTGCTACGACTTATTATATTGATGAACAAACACAAAGATTGATTTTGGATTTTTACATAGATGATGCGGTAAAAAAAGCATTTGAAAGACACTTTTATAGTGCACTGGAATTGTTTGAGTTTTTTGGAATGTTGATGCTTTTAAACCTTTATCAAACAGATAAAGAAAGAAGAGAAAAAATATATCAATCTACAAGCTTGTATGTAAAGGGTAGATTGGCAACTCTAGCATGGGAAGATAGGGTTTTTAGATTTAAAAATTTTGTGATACAAAAAACAAATCATCAAATACTTAGTAAAGAGTTATCAGATGGTGAGCATCAGTTTTTACATACTATTGGTATTGCATTACTATATAAAAATACATCGTCACTTTTTTTACTTGATGAACCAGAAACACATTTTAATCCTGATTGGAGAGCAAAATATATAAGTGTTCTGAAAAAATGTTTTGAAGGTGATAAACAAACCCCAGAAGTACTTATAAGTTCCCATTCACCTTTTATAGTTTCAGATACTAAAGAAGATAATGTACTTATCTTTGAAAAAGATGAAAATGGAAAAGTTGATTGTAAAAAAGCTGATTTCAATACATTTGGTGCATCTGTAAATAAAATCACCATGAAAGTATTTGGTAAAAAAGAGACTATCGGAGATGTGGCAAAAGATAAACTTGCAGAGTACAAAAAAAGACTTGATGCAGATGAAGACATTGATACTATAATTCACGATATTGACCTTGAACTTGGCGAATCTGTTGAAAAGATTTTGTTTATGAAAATGTTATTTGATAAACAAGAGGCTAGATAGATGCTATTTCCTTACAAATATATACACCATGATATGGAGAAAATGCAAAAATATATAGATTATATATTTTTTGAAGTATGGATGAAAGCTTCAAAAAATAAAAAGTATCAATTGACTATTTATAATAAGTATCCAGAACTTAAAACAATAATGAAAAATCTTGAATTTAGTGATAGCTTAGGAGCTGATTTTTTTAAAACTAAAATCGCAGAAATTTATGAGATTTGTCAAAAATATTCTTTAGGACAAAAGACAAAACTAAAAAAATGGTATGTAATTAATCAAAATATTAAATCATTGTGTGAAAACACTATCTCCAATAACCCTTTAACCTATGATAAGCTTGATAAATTTGATACGAAGCTATCATCAAAATTAAAAAGCTTATACAACAGACTATATGGTTCAGAAGCAATTAATGAACTTAAAGAATTTAAACCATATACAAAAACAATTGATGAACATTATAAAAAATTTACTTCTAAAAATAATAAAGGCGTATGCCCATTCTGTGGATTAACTCATATAAAAGGAGTTTATCATACAAAAAGAGAAGCTTATGATCATTATTTGCCAAAAGGAACATATCCTTTTTTAAGTATAAATCTTAAAAATTTAGCTCCAATGTGCCACGAATGTAATAGCTCTTATAAGCTTGAAAATAATCCTATTTTTGACAAAAGAAAAAATAGAAGAAAAGCGTTCTATCCTTTTCGATATGATTCAACAAATATACATGTAAAAGTTTCTCTAAATACTGTTGATAAAACTGAAATAAAGCCAGAAAATATTGATATTGAGATATTTTCTTCATATGAGTCAGAAACAAAAACATGGATTGAGATTTTTAGAATTGAAGAACGATATAAAGCAACATTAAGTAGTGAATCAGAGGGATTAGAATGGTTAGCTGAGATACTTGATGATGTTAAAAATAAAGAAGATTTAACTAAAGATGATGCATTGAAAACAATAAAAAAATCATTTGAAAGAAATCCTTTTGCTCAACAAAGGTTTTTAAAAGTTCCTTTTTTAGAAGCTTGTCAAAATGCTGGGATAATCTCATGAAACAAAAAATATCAATAATTAAAAGCTCTAATAAAGGGAATTTATAAGTATGGAAAAACTCAATTTAATTGAAGCTAACCACCTCAAAAAAAAAGTTAGTAGACACTTTTTTATTCAGTTAATCCCTTGGACTGAGCAACATTATCACTATATCTTTTCTCAAATTAATTTTGATTTATAAAATGTAAAAAATTATATCTTATTTTTTAGTTATAAAATATTCAATTTTAACTTACAACATAAGAGTTTAATTATGTAGGGATAGCTTTTATTTTTCATCATATCACTTAGCATGTAATAATTCAAATATTTTACAACTATTTAAAATAAAATGATTTTATTCTCTTTGTTTCTTCTTTATCAAAAGAAACTATCATATCTGCATGTAAATTTGGATCCGATTTGAAAGCTATTTCTAATATTTTTTCTTCCGCTTTCATCTCTTCAACAGAATAATTATTGTTAATTAAACAATAAAAATCTATAACTTCATTTTTATATTCTCTTAGAATCATTTTATACATTAAATAATTATTCAATGCTAAAATATAAGAATGAATATTTAGCTTTGTTATAAAAAAACTATGGATTTTCCCCAATATTACACTACCTATATTGCATCCTCTGTATTCTTGAAGAACTTCTATGTTTAATAATATCCAATTCTCTTTATTGTTATTTTTATTAAATGTTTTTGCTAAGATTACATAACCTAAAAAGTTTTTATTATATTCAATAAAAAAATATCTAAATTCAATATATTCTAATATATCACAATTCGTATAACCGCCAAGAAGAACTTTTTTTGAAAAATCTTTTTGAGATTTTTCAGTTAATAATAATTCATCATATTTAATTTCTTTATTCATTTAAAATTCCTAATTTATATTAATAAAATTATATATTATTTAAATTTAAAGTTTGTTTGATTTATTTTTAGATTTGATTTTTGTATCTTTTAATAAAGTAATCCATAGTATCCTTCATCCTGGAGAATTAGTTCTAGGTTTAACTTTAGAATATTTTTCTATTCCAAAAAATTTAATGGGTTATGTGATAGGAAAATTTAGCTGCGGGAGAGCTGGATTAATTATAACTAAAGCTACTAAAGTTGATCCTGGCTTTAAGGGATGTATTACTTTAGAAATTATCAATGAAGGAACAGCACCAATAGTAGTCTATCCAGGATTATCAATAGCTCAACTAGTACTTCATAGTATAGATAATGCAGTAGATAATGAATACACTGGCAATTATAAATTTTCTGTAGGACCTGTATTCCCGAATTTTACTGAAAAAACTGCAAAGTGGAATTTTTGATTTCCTAAAAAATAAAAATCATATTCAATAATTTTCTGGATTAGAGATTAAATTGTAACATTTTATTATTCTATTATCTGTTATTGAAAAAGAACATTCTTTAAAATAATTTTTTATATTTTAAGTGTATGTATTCCTGCCACCTTTATCCCCTCCATTTCTTTTTAAAATTGTAATAAAAGTATATTAATTTAATCCATAATATGTCTTGACATAATTAGATATAATTAGATATAATTATGCGTTATCAAAACAAACAAGAGGATTAAAAGGAAGTAAGATATGAAAAAAGCTGGACGACCGATCGAAAAAAAGAATCGAACAAAAGTGGGTTTATCACTAAAAGGTACATCAGTTGATAAGTTATCTGAATTAGCAGCAATGACTGGAAAAAGTAAAAGTAGAATAATAGAAGAAGCTATTTCTATGTTTTCACAAAGAGAAACTATTGTTCAAGAAAGAATAAAAAGAATAGAAGAGCTTGGAGATAAAGCACTATTAGATATTGATGCTATATTAGAAGATAGACTAAAAAAAGAGCAAGAAGAAAGCTCTAATATGGAGGTGAGAAATGTAGTATGAAATATATAACTTAACAAAATTTACTACTAATAGAAAGGGAACAATATGAAAATAAGTTGTTATAAAAGAAAAAAAATTAATAAAAAGGAAGCCTATGGAAGGTACACAGTCATGTAAAAATAAATTATCTTTTACAAATTGTTTAGAGTTGGATTTTAAAAATAATATACCAACATATGAACTCAGGATTTTGAAGGAATTATCTTTAGATATAAGAAATACTTTAAAGAAGTACGATGGTTCTATACTAGATACACCTGAATTAGGAAAAAATACTTATCTTATTCTTATTTCAACAATGGTATTAAGAATAGTATGTATAAACGAAAAAATGACTTTAGTAGATATGTCAGATACTGCAAGTTTTGTAAAAAAATTTTTAAACAATTCAAATTCGGACCTTGATTGTTTAAACTAGGTTGAATATTATAAAATATAAGCTTATATTTTTCTTAAAGCTTTGCAGAAATGCAGGGCTTTTTTTATGCCAGATTTCCCCCGTGGGAAATTTACGCATATTTGATATCAGGATAATCACTCTTTAGTTTATCAAGAGTTTCTTTATATACGTTTTGAGTATTGATAAGTTTATGCTTAATTAAAAAAAATGGCTCCTAAAAAATTAAGCAATATTCAATAATATGGTTGTTTAAAAAAGGTTATTTATAAATGTCTATAAAAAATCTATAAATTGTGGTTCAAATTATGTAATAAAAAGCAATTAGGAATTGTATCAGAGGATATAAATTGGAATGACCACAAAAAAGTAGACATAAATTTATTCAGTTAATTAAAATAAAAGAATAAAAAGTAGTTAACACATTAGTTTGATTAATATTATCAATTTTTATTGTACACATATAAAATTGGTTTTAATAAAAACTATTATAAAATCATTTAGAAAATGGAGTTATATTATGAAAAATATATTATCAAATTATTCTGAATATCACATGTTTTGTCAGAAGCAGTAAAAATGAAATTTGTAGGAGCACATGTAAGTGCAAGTGGTGGAGTTTTTAATGCTCCAAAGAATGCTGTTGAAATTGGTGCAAAAGCTTTTGCACTTTTTACAAAAAATCAAAGACAGTGGAGTGCAAAAGCACTTGATAATAAAACAATAGATTTATGGTTTAAAGAGTTAGAAAAATCAAAAATAGAACCAAAGCATATTTTACCTCACGACTCATATTTGATAAATCTTGGGCATCCCAATAGTGATGCTAGAGAGAAATCTTTAAATAGTTTTATAGATGAAGTTCAAAGATGTGAAATTTTAGCTTTAGATAGACTAAATTTTCATCCAGGAAGCCATTTAAGAGAGATTAGTGAAGAGGAGTGCTTGAATAATATTGCAGAGTCTATGAACATAGTTTTGAATAAAACAAGTGGCGTAAAACTAGTACTTGAAAACACAGCAGGTCAGGGAAGTAATCTTGGATATAAATTTGAGCACCTGGCTTATATTATAGATAAAATTGAGGATAAATCAAGAGTTGGAGTATGTATTGATACTTGTCATATGTTCACTGCTGGTTATGATATTAGAACACGAGAAGCTTACGATAAAACTTGGGATGAGTTTGGAAAGATTGTAGGATTTGATTATTTAAGTGGAATGCATATAAATGACTCAAAACCTGAGCTTGGAAGTCGTGTTGATAGACACGATAGTCTAGGAGAGGGAAAAATTGGTTGGGATGCGTTTAAATTTTTGATGAATGATTCAAGAATGGATGATATTCCACTTGTTTTAGAGACTATTGATGAGTCTATTTGGGCAAAAGAGATAGAGACTTTATATAGTTTTATAGAAAATAGCTCAACTACAAAATAAAAAAGTGAGTTTTAAATTCTCACTTTTCATAAATAAAGAAAATTTTACAATCCAAAAGTTTCAATTATTTTTTTCTCAAAATCTTCATTGCTTAGCTCTTTTCTAAGAGGAACAAATGTTGTAGCTTCTGCTCCAACTGGAATTGCAATATTACTATTTTCATCTTCAATAATATTTTTTACAGCATTTGCGATTGCTATTGGGTCTGGTCCTTCATTTATTGCTTTTGCAACAATTGGAACCAAATGAGAAGTTAATTTTTTATAAGGTGAATTTTCACTCATAGTTTTTTCATTTATTACTAAACCTTTTTTAACAAAATTTGTTCCAAAAAGTCCAGCTTCAATAGAGTGCACTCTAATATTAAAAGGTAAAGTTTCAAATCTTAAAGAGTCTGTTATTCCTTCAACTGCATATTTTGATGCATTATAATGAGATAATAAAGGAAGCCCCATTTTTCCCAAAAATGAACTAATATTTATAATAACACCATAATTTTCTTTTCTCATATATGGTAAAACTTCTCTTATAGTTTTTATAAGTCCAAAAACATTTACATCAAATTGATTAAAAATCTCTTCATCTGTACCATCTTCTAAAGTTGATAAAAGACCATAACCAGCATTATTTAGTAAAACATCAATTTTACCTTCAGTATCAATTATCTTTTTTACAGCATCTTTTATAGATTCAGTTTTTGTAACATCAAGATATATATAATTTATATTTCCATTGCATTTTTCTATATTTTTATCTCTACAACCTGCATAAACTTTGTATCCATTCTCAGAAAGCAACTTAGCCGTAGCTTTTCCCATACCTGAAGTAGCACCTGTGATTAAAACAACTTTTGACATAGAAAACTCCTTTTATTTAAATAAAATGGAGTCTATCTTAAAAGAAATTAGTAGATATTGTTTAAAATCAATATCTTAATTTAATTATTGAATAAAATTCTTTTTATGCATTGCATACTCAATAGCATCATTTATATTTGAAAAAGTTGTAACATAATCAAAATTTGCACGCTCTAGTTTTTTTAAAACATTTTGATTTAATCCTGCAAATATTAGCTTTTTATTTTTGGCTTCAAAGCTATCTACTATTGATTTTAAAGCAACCATTGCTGTCATATCAAGCATTGATACATTTTTCATATTTAGTATTACAATATTTTTTTCTTCATTTATATTTACTAAAGTTTTTAAAGCTTTTTGAGCAGCACCAAAAAACATAGGTCCGTTTATATCATATATTAAAATATCTTTTGGCATATCTTTATGAGTTTCCAAATTTTCACTTACAAGCTCAATAGAGTATAAATCAATAGTTCGTTTGATAAATAGTATTGATGCAAGACCAATTCCAACAGCAACAGCAACTTCCATATCTATTAAAACAGTTAAAGAAAAACATGTTAGAAGTACATAAATATCATCTTTTGGAGCAGTTTTTAAAATATTTACAAAGTGTTTAACTTCACTCATATTCCAAGCAACCATAAGTAAAAGCGCAGATAATGCTGCCATTGGAAGATATGAGATAATTGGAGCAATTAATAAAATTGAAATCAATATAAAAATAGAGTGAACTATTGAAGATAATTTTGTTGTTCCTCCTGAATTTGTGTTTGCTACTGTTCTTGCAATTGCTGCAGTTGCTGGAATTCCTCCAAAAAATGGCACTACCATATTTGCAATTCCTTGACCTATTAACTCTTTATTTGGGTCTGTTTTATTTCCAGTCATAGCATCGCTTATAACTGCACATAAAAGTGATTCCAAAGCTCCTAAAATTGCAATTGCAATTGCATGAGGAAGAAGTTTTATTAGTAAATCAATATTTATTTCATGAGGTTTTAAAAACTCCCAAGGAAGAGAAAATTGTAGAGGTATTGGAGGAATTCCATTTGCCGTTACTCCATCTATAACATAAGTAAAAGTAGAGTTTATTGTTGAAATATTTAAACCATAAAAAGAGTTAAAAAAAGCTACAAAAATTGAAACAACTCCTAAAGCAACTAAAGCAGCTGGAATTTTACTTTTTGTTTTTCTCCAAATTATTAGTAAAAATAGTGTTGCACTTGCAGTTAAAAACTCAAAAAGATTAAATGTAGAAAAAGAGTTGAAAAGCAAAACAATTTTATCAATATAAGTTCCACTAAAATTCTCTATAGTAAGCCCAAAAAAATCTTTTATTTGTAAAGTTGCAATTACAACTGCAATTCCAGATGTAAAACCAACTGTTACTGGATAAGGAACTAATTCTATTAAGTTACCAAGTTTAAAAAGTCCAACTAAAACTAAAATAATACCAGATAAAAATCCGCACAAAAGTAGCCCTGTTATACCAAATTGTTGAACTATAGGGATTAAAATAACAATAAAAGCAGCAGTTGGTCCAGAAATATTTACTTTACTACTTCCAAAAATAGCTGCTAAAATTCCTGCAACAATTGCTGTATAAAGACCAAGTTGAGGTGGAACTCCAGTTGCAATTGCAAGTGCCATAGATAAAGGCAATGCAATAATTCCAACAGTAAGCCCTGAAAAGATATTACTTTTTATCATCTTTTACTCTTTAAAATAGGATTTGCGACCTTTTTAAAAAAATCTAGAAGATATAAATATTTGAGTTTTTATCCTCTTTATTAGAAGTTGCTTTGTTCAACCAATACTCATATTTTATCTGGTCTTTTGCAACTCCATAAAGTCCTTGTTTATAGACATTTGACAATAACTCTTGAGCTTGAAATACTCCATTTTGAGCAGAAAACTCAAGTAAATCTATACCCTTTTCATTATCTATTTTTGTATTTATCCCTTGAAGATAAAATCTTGATAACTGAAATGCTGCAATAGGGTCAATATCGCTAGACTCTTTTAGAAGTTCAAAAGATTTATTTATATCTTTTTTAACTCCTTCTCCTTTGTAGTATAAAAGAGCTAATGGCAATTTTGCATAGAGATTTTTATTCTCATCAGCCATATTTAGGTATTTTAAACTCTCTTTATAATCGTTTTTTGTTGAATAATAAGTTCCTAGCCTAATTTGTGCAAAAGAGTTACTATTTTCAATTTTTTTATAACAATCTAACTTCTCTTTTTGAGTATCTAAATCTTGACAAATATTTGCTTCTTTTAGAAGCTCATCATAATTTATATCCGAAAAAGTTAGAAATTCTGGCATTTTAAAAGAACAAGCACTAAAAAGAAAAATAGTAAAAATTGGTAATAAAATATAATTTCTCATCTACTATCTACCATAAATTTTTTTTGTAAAATCTTCTTTTCCATCTTGATATAAATTATCATAAAAAAGAGCTTTTTCATCGTTTTGTTCAATATATTGACCATTTGTATAAACTAAAACTAAATCTTTTTGAGCATCTTTTACTTCATTTGTAGCAGCATATTCAAGAAGTTCTATAGCTTTTTGTGGATTTCCATTTGAAAAATAGTAGTAAGATAATCTATAAGCTGCAATTGGATCAACATCTTCAACATCTTTTAGAAGATTAATAGATTTTTTTTCATCAAATTCTACACCTAAACCATTACCATAAAGAGTTGATAAAAGTGCATTTGCATAGAAATTACCAGCTTTTTGTGCTTTTGTATATCTTTCAAAGGCTTCAGCAGGTCTTCCCTTATCTTGAGCATCAATTCCAAGTCTTAGCATTGCAAAACTATTTTTAGTAGCTATAAAATCATAACAATCTAACTCAAAAGCCAAGCTATCTCTTTTGCAATCTTGATTTAACTGTTCTAATTCGTTTGGCAAAACTTCCATAGCTTTTTTATGACCAGCACAAGCAGTAAAAATAGATAAAACTATAAAAATAGAAGAGAACTTAATAACTTTTAGCATAATAAAAGTCTCCTTTAAAAATAAATGTTTGTATTTTATCATTTTTTTATTCATTTGTAGTTAAGACGATTTAAGATAATATATATGCTTAATTAAATTAATATTTGTAAGGGTTTTATGCAAGAGGTAATAGATTTTTTAAAGGCAAAAAATATTGAAAAAACGAAATTTTTTAATCAGCTAAAATGTAGTTTAGAAGAAGCAAAAATTTTGCAGTACCTCTCAAAAGAGTATATAAATGGAAGAGATGTACTAAGTACAATTGATATTTTAGGACAGTTTTATAGTATTGAAAAATATGAACATTTAGAAAAACTAAGTTTGATAAAATCTTTGCTTGAGTTTGGATGGTTGATTCAAGTTGCTTTTGATCAAGTAAAATTAAATGAAGCTTCAAAATTAGAACTTATAAACTCAAGTGTAGCACTTTCTAGTGCATATTTAAAAATGCTTGAAAGTGGAAATAGTGAGTTTGTATTACCTGAAATAAAAAATTATAGTGACCATTTGGAGTATCTTCAAGACCAATTTTTAAAAATCGATATTACACAACAACTAAATATTGTAAAAAGAAATTTTGATATAAATTCTCCTAGTTCAAATAGATTAAAAAATAAACTTTTACTTGTAGAAAATAGAATAAAAGATAGAATAAATGCAACTACAAACAAGATTCTAATAGAAGAATTTTTTAAAGAACAAGGCTTGGATGAGCAAGAGAAAATACTATTTTTGGCTCTTTTAAAAGAGGAGTATAGTGGTGGAGATGGAACATTAAGAGAGATGAACTATCTACTTGAGCTAATATCAAATGATGATTATGAGAAGATAAAATATAGAAGTTTACTTGAAGAGAGTTCAACTTTGATTTCAAAAAATTTGGTTGATTATGATGAGGTTTTAACACCATTTGGTGGAATAAATAGAAACTTTTATATTCCAGATGAAGTTTTGTATAAAATATCTCATCCAAATAAAAAAGGCTCAACAGTTTCAAAAATAAAACTTGAAACAATTATAAAAGATCAAGAGATGTTTGAGTTAATTTCTGCACAAAAAAGTTTAGAAGATGTTGTTTTAAATCCAAAAACAAAAGAGACTTTAAACAATCTTTTAAAGCAAGTTGATAAAAGTGTTATAAATAGGCTAAAAGCTTGGGGAATAAAAGATAAAAAAAGAGGAATAGATGCAAAAATAATCTTCTACGGAGTTGCTGGAACTGGAAAAACAATCACAGCTTTAGCTCTTGCAAAGTCCCTGAAAAAAGAGGTTTTAAGTTTTGATTGCTCTAAAATTTTATCAATGTATATAGGTGAGAGTGAAAAAAATGTACGAAATATTTTTGATAAATATAATGAGATAAAAGAGCAAACAAAAACGGAACCAGTTTTACTTTTAAATGAAGCAGATCAATTTTTAAGCTCAAGAAGTAGTGGAACTGGAAGTAGTGCGGATAAGATGCATAATCAAATGCAAAATATATTTTTGGAACAAATTGAGAGATTTGATGGAATTTTAATAGCAACTACGAACTTGCTTGAAAATCTTGATAAAGCATTTTCAAGAAGATTTAACTATAAAATTGAGTTTGTAAAACCAAATCATGAGCAAAGATTAGAACTTTGGAAAAAACTCATTCCTGCAACTTTACCACTAGAAAATGGTTTTGATTTTGAAAAAATTGCACAACATGAGCTTACAGGTGGTCAAATAGAGTTAGTTATTAAAAATACAGCTTATAAGCTAGCTGTTTTAGAAGATGCAGTTTTTACTCTAAAAGATTTTGAAGAGCAAATAAGTAAAGAGAAAAAGGGTCAATTTGATAGTGAAACAAAAGTTGGATTTTTTTAAAAGGAAGATTAGTGAAAATTATAGAAAATTATGATTATATTTTAAGTGTTGGGGCATTTTTTGAAGATGAGGAGTTTAGAAATAGTTTAAAAAAAGCTATTAAAAATAGTGCTACTTTTATATATATGCACCCAATTGATAATTTTGAATTAAAAGATTTTTATGATCAATTTATAAAATATGAAGTAGCAAGCGAAGAGGCTATTTTGGCTCTGATTTTTAATTTTTTTGCAAAAAATTTACCAAAAGAGCAAAAAGAATTTTTAGAAAATCTTGATATTGGGTATTTATCAGCTGAAAGTAGTGCAGGAGAAGAGGAATTTGAAGAGGCTTTTGCAAAATTTGAAGAAGCTTCAAAAAGAGCTCTTTTTGTTGGTGATGATTTAATCAATCACGAAAGAGTTGAAAATATTGTAAAACTTCTAGCAAATATTAAAAAATATACAGATTTTGAACTTATATTTAGTGATAAAACTTTTGAAGAAAAAGTAAATTCTTGTTCTGATTTATCTTTAGATGAAATAGATGATTTACAAACATTTAATGGAACTTTAGTTTATTTTACAAATATGCAAACAAACGAAAAGATAGTTGCTAGTCAAACTTTTTTAAATATTGCAAAATTAAAAAGTGGGGATATGGCTAGTTTTAAAATAGATGATAAAATATATAAAAAAGAGGTCGTTTTAGACAAAAACCTTTTAGGAACTATTGCTTTAATATCAAATCCAACATCAAATTATAGATTTGTAAAAATTGTTTTAAATAAGGAGCAAAATTGAGAACTATTAGTGTAGGACACTCTCCTGATGCAGATGATATATTTATGTATTATGCTATTAAATTTGGTTGGGTTAGTTTACCCAAAGTAAAATTTGAAAATATAGCTTTAGATATAGAGACTTTAAATCAAGCCACACTAAAAGGGATTTATGATATTTGTGCTATCTCTTTTGCTTTGTATCCTTTTGTTAAAGATGATTTTGCCTTACTTAAAACTGCTGTTTCATTTGGTGAAGGGTACGGTCCAAAGTTGATTAAGAAAAAAGGAACTAAACTAAAGAGAAACTTTAAAGTAGCTCTTAGTGGAGAGTTTACTACAAATGCTCTTTTATTTAAAATAGCTTATCCAGATGCTAGAATTTCGTATATGAACTTTTTAGATATCGAAAATGCTGTAATAAATGGTGATGTAGATGCAGGAGTTTTAATTCATGAATCAATTTTAACTTATAGCAGTGTTCTTGAAGTTGAAAGAGAGATTTGGGATATTTGGGTAGAATTATGCGAAGGTGAAGCTTTACCTCTTCCTCTTGGTGGAATGTGTCTTCGTCGTTCAATTCCTCTTCACGAAGCTATAAAATATGAAAATGCACTTATAAAAGCTGTTGATGTAGCAAATAAAAATAGAAAAACTCTAGCTCCTATGCTTTTAGAAAAAGGCTTAATTCGTGTAGATGCTGTAACTTTAGATAAATATTTAGATCTATATGCAAATGATAACTCTGTAAAAATGAGTGAAATTCAACATAAAGCTCTAAATAAACTTTTTGAGTTAGGTTATAAAAGTGGACACTACCAAAATTTAATAAAAGCAGAAGATTTTTTAATCCCAAGCGAATATGAAGAGTTAAGAGCTAGATGAGTGAAAAAATAGCTAATTACTATAAAACAGTAGATTTTAAAAGATACTCTTCTATACATATTGGTGGAGAAAAAGAGGTTTTAGTTATAAATGAAGTAGGTGATTATCCTGATATTCAAATAATAGGAAGAGGAAATAATTTGCTTATTTCTCCAAAATGTGAAAAAAAATTTGCTATTTTGGGTGAAGAGTTTGATTATATAAAAGATGAAGATAATTTGCTATATGTTGGTTGTGCTACAAGTAGTGGGAAACTTCTTACATATACAAGAAAAAATGATATTGCTTCTTTAGAGTTTTTAGCAAAATTACCTGGTAATTTAGGTGGACTTGTAAAGATGAATGCAGGTTTAAAATCTTGGGAGATTTTTAACTATATTCACTCAATAAAAACTAAAGATGGATATATAAAAAAAGAGAATGTAGATTTTTCATATAGGCAGACAAAAATTGATACTATAGTTTATGAAGTAGTTTTTCATAAAACTAAAGGTTTTTCAAAAGATATGCAAAATGAGTTCACAAAAATGAGGGATAATCAACCACAAATTGCTAGTGCTGGAAGCTGTTTTAAAAATCCAAAAGATGATTTTGCTGGAAGATTAATAGAAGCTGTTGGACTAAAAGGGTATAGAGTTGGAGATATGGAATTTTCAAATACTCATGCAAATTTTTTAGTAAATCATGGAAATGGTACATTTGATGAAGCGATAACTTTGATAAATCTAGCAAAACAAAAAGTAAAAGAGCAGTTTAATATAGAGCTTGAAACTGAGATTATAATTTTTGAGTAGGTATATACTAAGTTAAAAACTATCATTAAAATTAATAAATCATAAATATTTAAAGCATATAAGAAAATCTTACATTTTTTATGTTAGAATGCAAACTTTTATAAATAAAAGGCAATTTAAGTGAAAAATTTAGTAATAGTGGAATCTCCAGCAAAAGCAAAAACAATATCAAAATTTTTAGGCTCTGATTATGTAGTTATGGCATCTATGGGGCATGTTAGAGATTTACCAAAATCAACTTTAGGGTTTGATCCTGAAGATAACTTCAAACCAAACTATCAAGTAAGTAATGATAAGAAAAAAGTAATAACAGAGTTAAAAAAACAAATATCAAAAGATACAACTATTTACCTCGCAGCCGATGAAGATAGAGAGGGAGAAGCTATTGCTTGGCATTTGATTCCTGCGCTTAAAATTGAAAAAAATCCAATAAAAAGAATAGTTTTTCACGAAATTACAAAAGATGCAATACTTAAAGCTTTACAAAATCCAAGAGATGTAGATCAAAATTTAGTAGATGCACAACAAGCTAGAAGAATACTTGATCGTGCTGTTGGATATGAGTTATCACCTCTTTTATGGAAAAAGGTGCGATATGGACTTAGTGCAGGAAGAGTACAAAGTGTTGCAGTTAAAATAATTGTAGATAGAGAGAATGAGATAAGAGCTTTTGTTCCTGAAGAGTATTGGAAAATAAAAGCAGATTTTATAAACCCAGAACTTTCAAGTGAATTAGCAAAAAAAGATGGAAAAAATATAAAAGTAAAAAATGAAAAAGAGGCTAGAGAAATTGAAACTTCTTTAAATGCTGGGAATTTCAAACTTGTAGATATTGAAGAAAAAGATAGCCTTAGAAATCCAGCACCTCCATTTACAACTTCAACACTACAGCAAGAAGCAAGTAGAAAAATAGGACTTAGTGTTGCTCAAACTATGATGATAGCACAACAGCTTTATGAAGGAAATGTTGCAAATATTCCAAATCATACAGGTGGTTTAATAACTTATATGAGAACGGACTCATTAAATCTATCAACTGTTGCAACAACTGCTGCTAAAAATGTTATTGAAGATGAGTATGGGAAAGATTATTCACTTTCTAAACCAAGAGCTTTTAAATCAACTGCAAAGGGTGCTCAAGAAGCCCATGAAGCTATAAGACCTGTTGATATGAGCTTAAAGCCAAGCCTCGTAAAACAGCATTTAGACAATGCTCAGTATAAACTATATAGTTTAATTTGGAAAAGAACAATTGCTACTCAAATGGCACAAGCAAAAATAGCAAATACTACATATAAAATAGAAGCGGGAGCTAAAAAAGAGTTTGAGTTTCAAACTAAGGGGCAAAGAATTATTTTTGCTGGATTTATGAAAGCTTATACAGAAGGAAGTGATAATCCTGAAGCTGCACTTGATAGTGCTGAAAAAATTCTTCCAAATATAAAAGTTGGTACAGTTTTAGAGCTAGAAAATTTAAATAGTGAACAACTTTTTACAAAACCACCTTCAAGATATACTGAAGCTTCTTTGGTAAAAAAACTTGAGAGTGAAGGAATTGGACGTCCTTCAACTTATGCTCCAACTATTTCAACTATTCAAGCAAGAGAATATGTAGTAAAAACAGAAGATAAGAAATTAGCACCTACTCCTACAGGTGAGATTGTAAATAGCTTTTTAACTGATCATTTTTCAAATATTATTGACCTTGGATTTACAGCTAAAATCGAAGAGCAGTTCGATGAAATAGCAGAGGGTAAAAAAGTTTGGGTTGATGTAATGAAGAACTTTTATACAGGGTTTAAAGATACTATTAAAGATAAAGAGGAAAATATCAGTAAGTCTGATTATTTACAGTTACGAGAATTGGGAATTGACCCAAAATCTGGGAAACCTGTAAGTGCTAGAGTTGGAAGATTTGGACCATTTATTCAAATTGGTACAAAAGATGATGAAGAAAAACCTAAATTTGTAGCAATTCCTGAAAAACTAAATATGGATACAATTACACTTGATGAAGCTCTATTTTTGTTTACTCTTCCAAGAGTTGTTGGAGTTGATGATAGTGGAAATGAAATTAAAGCAAATATTGGAAGATTTGGTCCATATTTACAAGTTAAAACAAAGTACTATTCACTAAAAAATGATGATCCTTACACAATTGATGAAATAAGAGCAAAAGAGATTATAGAAGAGATTGATGAAGCAAAAAGTAAAGCTTTAATTAAAGATTTTGAAAAAGAGAAAATCCAAATTTTGAATGGACAATATGGAGCTTATATAAAACAAGGTAGAAAAAATTTCAAAATTCCAAAAACAAAAGTTGCTGAAAATTTAACTCTAGAAGAATGCTTAGAAATAATTGAAAAAGATAGCAAAGTTTCAAAAAAACCTACTAGAAAAACAGCTACAAAAATTACAACAAAAAAAGTATCTACAAAAGCAAAAAAAGAGTAGATGAAAATAGGAATTTTATCAGATAGTCATCACAAAAATGACTATTTAAAAGAGTGTATAGAGTTTTTAAAAAAGGAAAATTGTGAATATTTAATCCATGCTGGGGATATTTGCTCAAAAGATGGTTTAGATATTTTAAAAGATTCAAATTTAAAATATGTTGCAGTTTTTGGAAACAATGATAGAGATTTATTTGAATTTTCAGAAGATTATAATATAAAAAAAGAGCCATATTATTTCAAAATTGCAGATAGTGCTTTTAAGCTTATGCACTTGCCGTTTCACCTATCTCCTGATACAGATATTATTATTTATGGACATACTCATAAATTTGATTGTGAATACAAAAATAAAAAACTTTTTATAAATTCAGGAGAGGTATGTGCTAGAGAAAAGCCAATAATTTCATGTGCAAAACTTGAAATTAATACAAATGAATATATAATCACACACTATTTTAAAAATACAAATGAAAATAATTTTATGAAAGAAGAGTTTAGATATGAGCAGTAATCAAATATATTTATGTGCAATTTCAAATATTGAAAGCGGAACTTGTAATGAAGATTGTAAATTTTGTACACAAAGTGTAAAGTACAAAGCAGATATACAAAGATATAGAAGAAAAGAGATTGAAGAGATAGTTCTAGAAGCAAAAAGAGCTAGAGAAAATAAAGCTGTTGGGTTTTGTCTTGTAACAGCTGGAACAGGGCTTGATGATAAAAGATTAGATTATGTTTGTAGAGCAGCTGATGCTGTACATAAGGCTGTTCCAGATATTTCATTAATAGCTTGCAATGGAATTGCAACTTATGAGCAGTTAAAAGAGTTAAAAAAACATGGAATTGAAAATTATAACCACAATCTTGAAACAGCAAGAGAGTTTTATAGTGAAATTTGTACAACTCATTCATGGGATGATAGATACAATACTTGTTTGGATGCAAAAAAAGCTGGATTATATTTATGTACAGGTGGAATTTTTGGTCTTGGAGAAACTCAAGAAAATAGAATTTCTATGCTTGAATCAATTGCTTCTTTAGAGCCAATGTCTGTGCCAATTAACTTTTTTCATCCAAATGAAGCACTTCCTTTGGTAAAGAATCCTTTATCAAAAGAGGAAGCTTTTAAGTTGGTTGAATTAGCAAGAAGTTATTTACCAAATCAAATGTTAATGATTGCAGGTGGTAGAGAGTTGATGTTTGGAGAAAATCAGTATGATGTGTTTAAGCATGGTGCAAATGCTTTAGTTGTTGGAGATTATTTGACAACTGGAGGAGCAAGTGCTGAAGATGATATAAAAGCTGTTACAGCTTTAGGATATGAAATAGCTTTTGCTTGCCATCAATAAATAAGGGCTTTAAGCCTTTATTTATTTGATTAATTTTTTATTTTATAAAAATTAGTCATCTAAAGAAGATGCGTCATCTTCGCTTTCTATACTTCCTGTGATTATTGCATCATTTATTCCCATTGAGCTTAAAATTTTATCTTCTATCTCTTTTGCAATAGCTGGATTATCTCTTAAGAAAATTTTTGAGTTTTCTCTTCCTTGACCTATTTTTGTATCACCATAACTAAACCAAGCTCCTGCTTTATCGATAATATCAAGTTTAACACCATAATCAACAAGCTCTCCTGTTTTAGAAATACCCTCTCCAAACATAATATCAAATTCAGCTTGTTTAAATGGAGCTGCAACTTTATTTTTTACAACTTTAACTTTTGCTCTATTTCCAATAGAATTTTCACCTTGTTTTAGTGTTGCAATTCTTCTAATATCAAGTCTTACGCTTGAGTAAAATTTAAGTGCATTTCCACCTGTTGTTGTTTCAGGGCTTCCATATCCTGTCATCCCAATTTTCATTCTTATTTGATTAATAAAAATAACTGTACAGTTCATTTTGCTTAAAAGTCCAGTAATTTTTCTTAAAGCCTTACTCATAAGTCTAGCTTGAACACCAACTTGTTGGTCATCCATATCACCATCAATTTCTACCTTTGGAGTAAGTGCTGCAACTGAATCAATTACAACTAAATCAACAGCTCCACTTCTAATAACTGTTTCAAGTATCTCTAAAGCTTGTTCACCAAAATCAGGTTGAGAAACTAGTAAGTTATCTGTATCAACACCTAAGTTTTTTGCATATCCTACATCTAAAGCATGCTCTGCATCAATAAATGCACATACACCTCCAGCTTTTTGAGCTTCTGCAATTGCGTGAAGAGTTAAAGTTGTTTTTCCAGAACTTTCAGGTCCATAGATTTCTATAACTCTTCCTTTTGGTAGTCCACCAACTCCAAGAGCTAAGTCAAGACCAAGAGAACCTGTACTAATAGCTTCAGTTGGGATTACCTCTTTATCTCCTAATCTAATTAGTGTTCCTTTTCCAAATGCCTTGTCTATTTGTTTAATTGCTAGTTCAAGTGATTTTTTTTGATTTTCATCCATTTTATTTCCTTCTTTTTAGTTTTTCTTTTGTTTATTTATTTTGAAATCTTAGCACAATTTTTTAAAAGTTGTTAAAAATATTACAATTTGCAATATTTTATTCATTATTTAAATTTTCTACAGTTTCAATACTCTTTATATGGGCTTTTACTCTTTTTTGCATAGTATGGGTTTTTATATGTTTTGCTAATATTTTTGTATATTTTTTGTAATTTCTTGAGTCTTTTTCAAAAGATGCAAGTTTTTTCTGTATTTTTAAAATGTCATCAGGGATAACTTCATTCATTTTTTTTCCTCTAAAAATATAAATCTATTATTGCATAATTTAATAAAATATTAAATAAATCCAATTTTCGATAAAATAGAAACTAATTTACATTTGAGGCAAAAATATGTTCAACGGGAAAAATATACTTATAACTGGTGGAACTGGTAGTTTTGGTAAAAAATATACAGAAATTTTATTAAAAAAATATAAGCCAAATAAGGTAATTATTTTTAGTAGAGATGAGTTAAAACAGTATGAGATGGCTCAAGATTTTAGTGCTAAATGTATGAGATATTTTATAGGGGATGTAAGAGATAATCAAAGATTAAAACAAGCTACTAAAGATGTTGATTATATAATTCATACAGCTGCTTTAAAACATGTTCCAATAGCTGAATATAATCCTATGGAGTGTATTAAAACAAATATTGATGGTGCTCAAAATGTAATTGAAGCAGCTTTAGAAAATGGTGTAAAAAGAGTAATAGCCCTTTCAACTGATAAGGCTGCAAATCCTGTAAATCTTTATGGTGCTACAAAATTGGCTAGTGATAAACTTTTTGTTGCAGCAAATAATTTAGTTGGAAAAAGTGATATAAAATTTTCAGTTGTAAGATATGGAAATGTTGTAGGAAGTAGAGGTTCGGTTGTTCCTTTTTTCAAAAAATTAATCTGTGAAGGTGTAAAAGAGCTTCCAATAACAGATGAGAGAATGACAAGATTTTTTATAACACTTGAAGATGGAGTGAATTTTGTTTTAAAAAACTTTGAAAGAATGCAAGGTGGGGAGATATTTGTTCCAAAAATTCCATCAATGAAAATAGTTGATATGGCAAAAGCTTTAGCTCCAAATCTAAGTCATAAAATTATTGGAATAAGAGCAGGTGAGAAACTTCATGAGATTATGTGCCCAGCAGATGATAGCCACTTAACTTTAGAGTTTGAAAATCATTATGTAATAAAACCAACTATTAAATTTACAAGTGGAACAGATTTTTCAAAAAATCTTTTAGGTGAAGTGGGAGTTCCTGTAGAACAAGGATTTGAGTATAACTCTGGAAACAACACAAAATGGCTAAGTAGTGAAGAGTTTTTGAAAATGGTAGATAAATCATGATAGATTTTATTCCATATGGAAAACAAAGCATTGATGAAGATGATATAAATAGTGTTGTTGAAGTTTTAAAATCAGATTTTTTAACAACTGGTCCAAAAATAAAAGAGTTTGAAGAAGAACTTTGTAGATATACAGATGCAAAATATTGTGTAGCTGTAGCAAACGGAACAGCAGCACTTCACTTAGCTTCTTTAGTTTTATTAAACAAAGGCGATAAAGTAATAACCACTCCAAACTCTTTTGTAGCAACATCAAATAGTATTTTATATGTTGAAGCAATTCCTATTTTTGTAGATATAAAAGAAGATGGAAATATAGATTTAGATTTGTGTGAAGAGGAG